>TARA_R100000541_G_C1897352_1_pt1 | contig 132081 bp, 241 predicted proteins | sample TARA_R100000541 | Tara Oceans TARA_R100000541 (sample SAMEA2621416) | marine metagenome | biome: marine biome (ENVO:00000447); feature: surface water layer (ENVO:00002042); material: "saline water (ENVO:00002010), including plankton (ENVO:xxxxxxxx)" | depth 5 m | reverse complement strand
AGTAGTGATGTGAAGAGGGTTATTGATAAGATTAAGGATAATTTGAAAGAGGAGGTGGTTTCAGGAGAAAGTAAAACCTCCCGCTTTGAGGTTAATGAAAATGGAAGTTTAGCTATACCTAAGGGTATGACTGCTAATGAAGTAATGGAGTATATTTGTGATTATGTAGATTACTTAGATGAGTGTGAAAAAGATGTCCTTAAAAGTAAAGAAGACGAGGAAAATCTATCTACTTGGACAGATAAACATTATGATTTCAATTATACTTTGACAGAAGAAGATATTGAGAAGGGTATTCTTAAGATCGATCCTTACTTTGTTAACCGAATGTGGAGAATTAATTCTTGGGATGATACAGGGGCTGCTTTCCATAGCCTGAAGAACTATGCTAGAATCTGTAACGGGAAGAATCCTTTAGAACGGGATTTGAAAAGCTTATATAAACAGGTTAAAAGATTATGTGAATTACATAAGGTTGAGTTATGATACTTTTATTTTTCACACAAATGTTAGCTTCTGCAGGATATGTTCTTTTCAGGTGCTTGCAACAACTTAACAGTGTTTATCTGAGATGGTTGTGGATACTTCCTACAAGCTTGTGTATAGCTCTGTGCGAGGTGTTTGTTATCCAGATGATTGCTACCTCAGATTTATCTAAGATGTGGCTGGTGTTGAGTACAGGACTTGGTGGGACGATTGGTTGCTTTGGTGCAATGTATATTTCGAATAAGTGGGGTAAGAAATGAATGAGACTTTAGATAAACAGTTAATAAAATCTGTCATAAAAGAGATGATTGAGAAAGGAGAAATTACTCTGAGACTAGATACCACTATGTACCAGTTTGATTATGGTAACAATGTCACTAATGCAGAAGATGTTAAAAATATTATGGACGATGTAGATATTATCATGGAGGTATCAGATGACTAAGAAAGATTTATCTGAAATGCGTAATACTTTTGATATGGGAGAACTTGATGAATGGTTTGAAAATAATCAACATCATTACGTCCTTGTGAAGAAAGATGAACTTAAATCTTTAGAAGAGTCTCTAGATGAAGCTAATGACCTTTTATGTAGAGTATGGGATTCAGGTATCAAACTGGATGAACTTGAGACACCTATTCACGAATATTTAGTGGGAGCGAGTAATGAGTAGACCTTTATATGTTGATGGAAAGGATTTGGAAAGTTTACAACAAGAATCTTTCTTAGACTCTGATAGGGTGGTATATAACCTTGTAGAAGATATTATCTGTTTAAAAGAAGAACTTTCTCAAGCAATAGATATTATTGAAGAGTGCGGTATTGATTACGAAGAAATGTTATCTTACAGAGAGGATTACAAATGAAAAGAAAGAATGCTTTACACGAAGGTCTCTACGAAGAGGTCTCTATTGAAGAACAGAGAATCTTGTTTGAAGAGTTAGAAACTTCCTTGCGAGAGGCAAGAGAGGATTTTGAGAAGAGTAAACGTAACCTTAAGGCGTGTGAAGCTGCGAAAGAGTGGTTTTTAGAAGAGAGTGATTTGGAGGGAGAGGAATGATGTCTGAGTGGAAAGTACTTTTAAAGAGAGATGTTGTTGAAGAGAAGGTTATTACTTTGAGTAAGGAGGAATTCTCTTCTCAAAAAGAAGCTAACAAATACGTTGCTGAAGCTATGCAGAACTTTAGTTTCGGAGAGATAAACTTCCCTATAACTTTTAATGAAGAAGTTATAACAGTGGAAGGTGAGTATTCGGATTATTGGTTGGAGGAATAATAATGACTAGTGAAGTGGAAAACATTTGTGAAGCATATAATTCTGCAATAGAGTTTGCTTTGGAAGAGAGATCTGATACAGCGCAATATTTTCTTCAACTTTGGATGGAAGGTTGTTGGCCTGAGATTAAAGAAGAGTTTCCAAAGTTTAATTTGAGTACGGCTGTTTCCTGTGGGTATGTTGAGGAAGATTGATGAAAAAGTATTTTCTAAAGTATGAGATTGGAGCGGGTATGTTTGGTACAGAATTGTACGAAGCGTCCACCCTTGAAAAGGCAGAAGAATATGCGAGGGATGCTTGTATTGATTTGGCAAGTAGTTATGGCTATTATCAAGATATGGATTATTTCGGGGAGATGGACTCTGTTGCAAACGAAAATTCTTGGGATGAAGATGATCAGGAATATACTGATATTGGATTCTTAGAGTATTTTGCAGAAGAGTACGACCCTGAAGAACATGATGATTTATTGTAGAGGAGAAGATTGATGAAATTCGAATCACTATTAGAAGAAGGTAAGTATAAGGTTTTATACGACGAAGGTAATATCGAGATACTTCGGTACGGTGAACCTTGGAGGAATGAGACAGGTGATGGATTTCTTCATGCGTTGTTGATGTCACACATAGATTTAGAGATGGAATTATTTGAAATGAAAAAGGTATTTAGAGGAGAAGGAAATTGAGTAAATTAACACCACAAGATTATATTTATAAAAGTATTATTGAAGATGTGTTGGGTTGTCAGGACGATATCACTTTAAACTGTACATTAACGTTATTTAATGCTTCTGAAATTTATAATAATCCTGAAGAGTACTTTACAGGGACGGATTACCCAAGAGATTATATTTATGAAGCTACTTATGAATATCGTCATACTGGGGAGGCGTGTAATCTTTACTCTAATAAAAGTAGCCGTCATTATGATGACACTTTCGTTGTGAAACAGATAGAAGATGTTTGGGTTGGGTGGACTTACTGGACAGGAGGAGGAAAACATGGAGAACCTGAAGCAATTGATTGGATTAGTGACGCTGAGTTTGTAAAGGTACAATCTGAGGAAGTGGTTACTGTTGTGAAGAGGACTTTTAAGAGAGGAGAGGAAATTTGAGTAAGCTAGTTATTTACCGAGAAGGGACTAAATCTGAGATGAAAGATAAATACCCTTCAGCAGATGTTTATCTTAACGTGAAACGTAGAAGTTTTGATGATATACAAGGAATGCGTTTTACAGAGATAGTTGTTTGTGAAGGGTGTACTACTTTAGACGAGTTGAGTGCTAAGAAATTTTTAATTGAAGGAGAGTGAATTTGAGTAATATTAAGTTGAAGAATAACCCTGAGTTAGTGGAAGCTATTGAGAAAGTGTTAAATTCTGGGGAGAGTATCCGTTCTGCTGCGAGGGAAGTGCTGGGGTCAGAGACCCGAGAGAGTTCAATTCGTGCAGCGATTAAACGTGGGGATGTGGTTGTGGGAGGAGGGACCGTCAATGATTTACGTAACATCCCTAAACCTAAAGTCCTAATCTTGGACATAGAAAGTTCTCCTTTAAAATCATACACTTGGAGTCTCTTTAACAATTTCGTAGCTTTGAACCAAGTTAACGCAGAGTGGTTTTTATTATCTTACTCTGCAAAGTGGTTAGGGGAAGATGAAATATTCTATGACGACATGCGTGGGAAGGTTGATTCTGAGGACGATACCCATTTGTTAGCACAGTTGTGGCAACTACTCAATGATGCCGATATAGTGGTAGGGCAAAATAGTAAACGTTTTGATACTAAGAAGATTAATGCACGATTCATTATGAATGGTTATAAGCCACCTTCTAGTTATAAACAGATTGACACGTTGGAAATTGCTAAACGTCATTTTGCTTTTACATCCAATAAACTTGAGTGGCTTAGTGATAAATTAAATCAGAATTACAAGAAACTTAGTCATAGTAACTTCGCAGGGTTTGAGTTGTGGAAAGGTATGTTAGAGGATAATATTGATGCTTGGGAAGAGTGTGAAGATTACAATAAGCATGATGTGTTAGCTACAGAAGAGCTATATCTGACATTAGCACCTTGGGACAGTAAGCACCCTAACTTTAACCTTTATCACCACGAAAGTGAGCATATTTGTCGATGTGGTAGTAAGAATGTAGTACGTCACGGTTATGCTTATACAGGTAAGAGTAAATTCCAAAGATGGCGTTGTGAAGATTGTGGTGCTGAATCTCGGGACAGTATTAATCTATTTGATAAAGAAAAACGTAAATCTTTACATCTAAATATAATTAACTAGTTGACAAACAATCCACCTCTCTGTAATATACATCTTATCGCAGAGAGGATACCCTTAAAGGATAACACTTTCCCAAAAGGAATACGCTTGTCAGAAGATTAACATTTTAACAGGAGAATATTTATGAATCGTTTAGCAAAAGATTTCTTTATAAACACACTACTCGCCTTAGCAGGTATACATTTGTTTGGGGAGGGTCTAGACTTTATAGAACATGTAATTATCGGATTATGTACTATACTTTTCGTAAGAGGTGGGTACTATTTTATTAAAGAAGGTTTCAAACACTTATTTGGAGAAGATAAATGAAAACTATAGCAGCAATTTTAGGAATAATTTTTATGTTCGTAGGTATAGTAGGACTTTGGTCAGCATCCTTTTTATGGGTAGGTCACGCTATCTATGAACTGATTAAAACTGACCAAGGGTTCTTTACGGTATTCTTTAGCAATTTAGGTTTATGGGTAGTACAGATGTTACTAAGCTGGTTACTACTAATAGTTGGTCGTGTTGCAGTAGATTAATATTTAACAAACAATCACAATCTAGGAGAAACAATTTTATGAAACAATTTTCAGCATACACATTCACAGGTAACTTGACTCTTTCAGAAGAAACAATCCTTGGTAAAGTATATCGTCCTTTATCAAAATTAGAGCATCAACAGGTAAGCTTCACACCTTTGTTCGATGAAACTTATTTACAAGAGGTTTCTACCAAAAATACATCTTTTCAAGTAGCTAAAGTTTTACTTGAAACACGTAAAGAACCTGATAAGAATGTACTCCGTGATAAAGTGGTGGAACGTTTACAAGAGAACCCTTCCCACGATCCAGAAGTTGTTGAAGAGGAAACCTATCAAGAGTTAAAACTTCTAGCAGGAACTAAACTCCAATCAACAATGGTGTTCGTGGATAATACTTCTGGTAAGATGTTACTATCTTGTACACGTAAACTTGCTGATGAGGTGATGGAAGACTTATTAGAAGTTTTTGGTGGTGATTATGAGGAACTCACTCTTATCAAAAGTGAACCTGTAATCGGAGAGAAACTTCTTACAAAATGGGTGGCTTCTGATGAATTACCAGAACCTTTCTGTTTAGGAGAAACTACTCATCTAGGTAAACGTTCTGAATTAGATAAATCTCCGAAGAATGCTAATATCAAGATTGATAAGGTTTATGCTAATGATGAGGAAGTGTTGCAGCATATTTCTAATGGTAATGTGGTTAAATTAGTCCAGCTAGAATTTGACGGTTTGGTAGACCTGCTTTTAACAAGTGATATGTTTATCAAAGGTGTTAAATTTAAAGAGAGTGCTGCTTTCAAAGAAGATGTAGGTACTTCGGATAGTGTTAACTTTATGACACAACATCAGTTGCAACTACCATTAATTTTTGATATAGTTAATTCTTTAGAGAAAGAGTTCTCTGAAACAACAATTTAATCTTAAATAATCGTTGACAAACAGATGAGACTCTTGTAATATAGGGTCTCTTATTAAAAGTAAAAGGAAAATATTTAATGTTAGAAGAAGTTTATAAAACACTGTCGATAGGTATCATAGTGACATTCTTAAGTTGTATGGCGTTCTTAGGTAATCAAATAAGTCCTGTACTAAATGTAGTAGGTTTTATCATAGCAGCCTTACTTGCTATGTGGAAACCTAATAAATATACATTTTACACATTCACTTTTGCAACTGGTATGTTATTATCCTTAAGTATACTACTAGTCAGTGTCAGTACTGTTATTGCAGCTATGGCAGGTACGGTGTTAATCTTTGTAGGTTTAACTACCTATGTACTTAAGAGTGGGAAGGATTTCTCTGAATGGTTGAAGCCTTTGCTGTATGCTTTGATCGGATTAATAGTATTACAACTTGCAAATTTATTCTTTTTAGGTAATGAAACTCTAGAATCAGTGACCAGTGTATTAGGTGTTATGATTTTCTCAGGGTTAATTCTTGCAGATACATCTCAAATCGTAAATGGCACTTTTAAAAATAAATATGAAGCTGCCTTATCAATGCATTTGAATATAGTAAACCTATTCTTACATATGCTAGGTGTGTTAGAAGACTAACCAATAAACATAGAAGCCTCTCTTCGGAGGGGTTTCCTTTAAGGAGAAATTATGACCCTAATTATAGATTTACTTTCAGAAGAAGTGAGGTCATCTTTATGAAACAAACTTTCGAATCAATATGGGAAGAACTCTTCCCTGATAACGAAACACATGACCCAGAAGGTTATATGACTTTAGAATAAGAATGTTCTAAGGAAGTCTACCAACATCAGATTGAATCTTTTAAACAGGTGATATCTCGTTTAGAAAATTACCCTTCTTGCATGAGTTGTTATCTTACCCAAGAAGAAATGGTAATAGGTAATAGTATGAAAGAGAATCTGATACGTATTTTGAAGGAGGAGGTGTTGTGAAAAATAATTTTTAAAGTTTATCTTATTAACAAACAATTTTAATTTTAGAAGGAAAATCAATTTATGAAAAATATCTTAATCGCAACAGTACTACTTGCAGCAACAGCTTTTAACGTACAGGCAATCTCTTACACAAAAGGTTACTCTGATACAGTAGGTAGTAGTCATTCATCTACAACTGTAGATAACGTAACTCAACGTATCATCAAAGAGCGTGCTGTTATCACAGATACTACTATTGGTGGTGGTAGTGATGATAATCGTTGTACAGGTTTGAATTGTGGTTCTGCTGATAACATCACAACTTCTCGTGAGGTGGTCTCTCGTAACACTAACTTACGTGTTACAGAAACAGGTTTGAATCAAACAACAGGTAATACTAAAAATTGTACTAGCTTTGGTAACGTTAATGGTTTAAACTTCTCAGAAGGTACTGGTACAAGCGTAGCATCTACTGCGGGTAGTTCTGTATTAGCTGCAACTGGTGATGTCAACAGTGTAACTCGTACCACAACACATACAACAAATGGTGGTGCAGAAGTAGGTAAGAGTCATAAAGTTGACAAATCTTTCACAAGTATTTCTGAATTAACTAAGTCTTCTTCAGCATCTGCTACGAACACATCAACCTTTACTAGCAGTACTGGGTACAACTAAAATACTTTAAAGAGCCTCATCCATTGTGGGTGGGGTTTTTCTTTTATAAAAAGCTTGTATATTACGATAAGTAGTGTTATCATAAAAGCTAATTTAAAGATAGGAGAATATTTATGATAAAATTATCACTGGCGATTGCAGTAGCATCTGTAACCCTTGTAACAACATTACCAACTTACGCAAAAGAACCAGCTAGTGTAAATGGAATTACCTCTAATGATGTTGCTAATATGACTAACGCCCCTGTAATAAATTCTGTTGGACAAAACACTACTGTTCAGGTAAATCAGAATGATCACGAACAAGTGGAAGATTTGAAATGCCCTTTACCAACATTATCAGCTACAGCAGGGTATAACGTTCAGCAAGCAGATAACAATTACAACAACTACCGAACAGAAGGACAAGGGGTTAATGCTGTTATAGGGTTCTCTATGCCAGTAGGTGCTGAAGTTAAGTGTGGTGACTTGTTCAAAGCAAAGATGGTTATTGTTCAGAATAATATCCTTGATGCAAAAGTAGGTCAGTGTTTGAAATGGGATAAGATGGGTTACACTCTTAATAGAGATAAACTTTTCCAGAATAATCTTATTACAAAAGAGCAGAATAAAAGTTTAATGTTTTGTGAATATGTATCTAAAGTGGAAGAGCGTAACCCAGAACAATTCAAACAGGATATCAAGTACCTTACTCAAGAGAATAATCAATTGAAGAATGAACTTGCCTCTTCTAAGGAAGTGACACCTCCTAAAGTGAAAGGTTACAGAGAGTATCGTATTCGTTTTAAAGATTGGGTATCCAGTTGTAACACAGGTTGTAATGGCGAGTATAAGTTCATCAAAGAATACCTAAGTGCAGTACAAAGTAATTCTTCTAAAGGTGTAAAACTATTTGCAGAACCATACGGAAATGATAAAGTATCTGTTTATGTAAGAGGAAGTTGGAACACTTGGACAGAGGCTGAGATGGAGAGACAACGTTATGTTGTGGCGGGACTTCCTGCGAAGATTGTTGGTGTTAGAGGGAGTGAGATTTATGAGTGAGTTTTATTTTAAAGATGTTATATTTGGATAGGAGAAATTATGACAAATAAGTTTAGTAAGAAAGCGTTCAACCCTTCTCAGGGAGGTAGTTTTGTAGAGGAAGAAAACAAAGAACATAAACGTTTTAAGATGTGTTACTCTGATCACGACACGCATGTAGTACGTTGTGCAAAGATGATGCAAGAAGATTATATTGAAGCTAGGCACATATCCTCTGGTAGAGTAAAAGAGTTTCCAAACAAGACTTGCTTTGGGGTGAACAAGAAGGGTATCCTAGAGCTGACAGAAGATGATTTATCAAGTAATAAACGTACTGATGACAAAGGTCGTCCATATAAGTGGTTGGCTTGGACAAACAAGGATCGTCAAGAAAAAGGTCAATCTGTTTTTAGAGCAGAAGATTTTGAAGTTTTATCTAAGGCGCGTCTTAATCCAGAATTTGACACCTTTGAAGAAGCTTTGGATGCTGCCGAGAAGATCTTTGCCTCTCATATTAAAGCTTTGAAGCGTAACATGGATTCAGAAGATTATACACTCCTTATCAGTGGTAAAGGTAATTACAGGGATTACGAATCAAAGACTGTAGGTTATAAATCTTCTCGTGGTGAAAAACCAATATATTTCCAAGAGTTCAAAGATAAAATTTCCGAGGTTTATAAAAATAAGATTTGGTGGGCTAAAGATAACGAAGCAGAGGATCTTATCCAATACATAGCTAAACAACAAACAGCTTTGTATGGATATGATCAAACTAAATGGGACTCTTGTGCTGCATATATTGACAAGGATGTAACTCAGTGTTATATTCCAGCTAAATCTTACGATAATTATGAAGATGGCTGGTTTGGGGGTGACCTATTTTATTGCGAGAAAACTCTGGTAGCTCAAACTATATCAGGAGATCCTACTGATACAATAGAGGGATTACCTTCTCTTACAGAGTCTGTAACTAAACATTTTGGATTACGTAAATCGAGTGGTGTAAGTAAATCAACAGCAGAGAAACTACTAGATGGTAGTGAAACCTTCCAAGAAATGTGGAAGCGTGCAGTATACTGTTACCAACAATATTATGGTTTTGATAAAGAGTATAACTTTAAAGATGTTCACGGAGAAGACCAGTGTTGGACGTGGATTGACTATATGCAACAATGTTATGTTTTAGTTAAGATGCAGGAATACGAAGGTCAAATTCCATGTGTACGTGAATATCTTTCTGAGATAGGTGTTCCTTGGAAAGACGAGATTAAGTATGGAGAGATTGAGATTGATACGGAAGGTTTGGTAAACAATCTTAAAATATGTAAATCTACTTTAGCGGAACTAGAGTCAATATTGAAATCTTATAAGAGTCTTCCCAAACCTAAACTTATCGATAAGTTAGATGAAGCTGTTAAACTCAAAGATGAATTGAAAGGTAATATAAGTTTATTGGAGGTGTGAAATCATTAATTATGTAGAAGGAGAATAATATGAAAAGTTTAAAACAATATGTGGGAGAATATTCTATTGAAAAAGGTTACTCTTTAGAAGAGGAATTCCTTTACGAAACGTTTATAGAATGCCTGTCAGAAGGTGTTGTTCAAGAAGAAACTGTAGACGAACGCCGCTGGTATAAGGTACGTTATGTTGTTCACAAAGTAACTATTGAAGGGCAAGAAAGATTTTTCCAAACATACGATTACCATATTACAGGAGATAATTGTGCTAGGGATATGGGCTTGGATATGCCAACATTAGATTCAGTAGTAGAAGTTTTCCCAGAAGAAATTACAACAACAATTTACCGATAAGGAGAGTAGTATGTCACGAGTAAATAAAGAAGAATTAGGTAACGCATTAACATATCTTTACGAAAGCACCCTAGATTTCAATCGTATTGGTGGGAAAAGTATTCACCCAGACTACACAGAATCTCAAAAAGGGGTTATCCTTGAGGAAGGTAAGGAAACTATTAAAGCATTGATTGAAAAGGATTTGAAAGAACTTATTGACGGGTGTCTGGATGTCTGTGTAACGGCTTCTTTCATGGTGATGATCCTTGATGGTAATGATTCTCTTACAAAAGGTCACACAAACCTTTTCAATGTAGATGGACGTTCTCAAGAAGTTATCGCTGGGAGTTTATTAACTTGCTTGCTTAAAGAGGATTGGATTGGAGTATTAGAGTGTGCAGAAGATTTACTCTACCTCTCTGAAGGAGACACTATTCATAACGTATACGAGGTTGCGAACAGTAATTTATCAAAATACGTACCTGTTACTTTATTAGACGACCCTGAGGAAATGTGTGAGACTATTGAATCAGAAGATCGTTATACGGGAGTAGAATACTCTATTAATAAGAAGTCTAATGGGGAGGAAGTTTATGTTTTCACAGCAACTTACGATTTGAAAGAGAAGCATGCTTTTGACAAACCTAAAATTGTCAAACCAAAAGGATTCTTCAAAGAACCTAATTTAATTGTATAAGAGGATTTCTTATGAAAAACCTATCAGAAGACCCTCTCACACAAGAACTTATTCTTCTCAATGTTGCCATTGAAAAAGGTAACTTTATTCTAATGGATAACTCTTGTGTGATACCAATCTCCCTAGAAGATGATACTCTTCTTTACGTGGAGGATGGTCAGTACAGTGTTTGTAATATTAATAATCATGTTTTTGGAGAGTGTTAATAATGAAAGAAAGTTTATTTGAGAAGATTAAGTCTGTCCTTGAAGAGATAGATGTTTGCTATCCTTATATGGAATGTTGTGAAGGAGAGTTCTTTGCAAATAATCATGAGTTTTATTATGTTTCAAGAGGAGATGTTTACTCAGGAGAAGTTAAGGAAGGTGTTGCGACTAAAGATGACTGCACTTTCATAAATTATGACACGGGTTGCGGTGAGACTATTACAAAAGTGTTACTTACTAAAAACAGAATATCACCTGATCTATTCTACGAGAAATATGAGGATTGTATGTAATGCGTGATATGAGAGGTGTTATTATTGAAGAAAAAGATACTATTGCTTACGGTAAATCTTCTAGACATGATCCTATTGCAATCGGAGAAGTAGTAAGCATTTCTGATGACGGTGTAATCCTTGTGAAAGGGGTGAACAACTCTAAAGGAGGTTATATAAGTAAACCTGAAAGGATTATTGTTTTGCCGAGTCATTATAAGGAGAAGGGTGTTGACAGTACCGAGTAAGAGTGATATTGCTAAACGTAAGAAGAAGTTAGATACTTGGTTGAAAGGGTTGGAAGAAGATGGTAGTATGTCTGAGAAGAAGTTATGTACTCTTCTGAGGAGTTCTGTTAGGAACGTTTGGATGCGACACGCAGTTAAGCTTTCCTACCTATATAGTAAAACATACCCTGATATGGACAATTCTACTAGAACTAAGTGGCTTATAGATTGTGAACATTGCGGAGAAGCGTTTAAAACTAGTGACGTACAGGTTGACCATATTGTAGGTGAACATAGTCTATTAACTCTAGAGGATGTTGTTCCTTTCGCAAGAAGTATTCTCGGAGTAAGTCATAGTGATCTAAGAATTCTCTGTGTTCCCTGTCACGAAGCGATCACCTATGCCGAACGTTATGGTTTATCTATAGAAGAGGCTTTTGCTGAGAAGAAGGTTATTGCTAAAATAAAGCAAACCGTTGCAAAACAAAAAGCTGAGTTGAAAAAGTTTGGATATAAGCCTGCAGAGTGCTCTAATGAAGATAAACGTAGAGCTTTGTATAGATTACTTTTGAAAGATGGGAAAATTTAAAATATAAGGTTGACAATCACAAAGAGGCTTGCTAGTGTAGGAGTCTCTTATCAAACAGGAGAATAATATGAGTAAAGTTAAAAAGTTGACAGGTAAAGAAGTGATGGATTTATTTTCATCAGGGGAGAGAGCAGGGGCTTACGTTAGAGTAAGTTTTCTGAAAGACTTTTTAGGTAATATCTACCTAGCGGAGGAGGATGCTCTTGAAGGTAAAAATATATTACCAGAGGGCCATTGGTTAGGGATGGATTATACAGACTATGGTATGGGCTTACCCACGTTGTATTCCAGTCACGGGTGTGATGACCAACCTGATCAAGTGACTATAGGTATTCATGAGGATACAATCCAAGGTGAGCTTTCTGAGGGTGAACTTTGGGTGTGGGAGGCGTAAATTTTTAATTAAGAGGTGGTTATGAAAACAGCAATCCCAGCTCAGATAATATCTTGAGAAAGGGTGTCTTTGCATCAGGGATGGTGTAATCAAGAAACAACCCCCTGAAATAAAAGATTTTGATGCAGTATATTATTACGAAAATAATTGTATTTGTTCTAGAAATTATGTACACTTGGAAGAGGATGATCGATGAGTAAAGATAACAATTTAACAGAAGTAGATTTCGGATTAGGGGTTGATAAACCTATTGCAATTATTAATTATGAAAATAAAGAAATTATCCAAGAGTTTAATGATGCATTAGATGCTGCTCAATGGTTAGCTGTTGCAGGAGATGTGTATACCTTGGTAAATAGAGAAGTTAATTACGAAGATGATGAAGATTTCGATAAATGGCTTGAAGAAAGTAGTGTTGGTAAGGAGAATATTTAATATGAAAAGTATGTTTGATAAAGGTAGAGAAGACTTCCTAAAAGGTGTATCTTATAAAGGAAACACTTCTGCAGAGTGGATTCGTGGATGGGATTATGAGAATCGTCTAACACGTTGTAACTTTTCTAATTATGATTGGAACTTATCTGGGAGAGTAGCTACTTCTTCTGATATGAGAACTTTATTTCGATAGGAGAGGATATGTTTAAATTTAAAGATTTTACAGAAGACGATATTGTATGTACGAGTGAACCTTTGTATGATATTTTTGAGGGAGGTTATATCTGTCCTTTTAAATTACTGGAAAATGATTGGGAAGCGAAGAAAGTACAAGAAGCTATTAATCTAGTGCATAATTTTCTTGCTTGTGCTGAAAATGTTGGTGTAGTAGAAGTTGTTTGAGGAGAGAATATGTTTGATTGGATATTAAGATTATTTAAGAAGAAACCTAAGAAAGCCTCTTATAAGAAAACAGACTTTACAAAGTATCGGTACTATAAAGGTGAACGTCAATACTATTGTTCTGAAACAAATGAGTGGTTATATTGGTATCTTCTTTTAGATATTGTTACAGATGACTCTGGTGAAAGTGTGAACCTAGACTCAATGAGTGAACGACAAGAATTGGACTTTGCTAACACAGGTTACACTACCCAAGAAGTGGTTGAGTCAGCACAAAGATATACTTCTTCAGAAGGTTATCAATCTGCAAGGGAGAGTATTATTGAAGAGTGTTATTCTAATAGAGGTAGTTATTCTTCTCCAAGCTACTCTAGTGGAGGTAGTTATTCTTCAGATAATAGTTATTCTTCTGGAAGTAGTAGTAGTAGTTCTTACGATAGTAGTTCTAGTGGAAGTTGTTCTAGCTCAAGCAGTGGTGGAGGTTGTGATTGAATAGTGTAGATAAACAGTATAACTCTTTAGGTAAGTCTCTTTTAGAAGAAGGTGTTTGGGTAACAAATGAACGTACAGGTAAGAGATGCCTTACTGGAGAGACAGTTATTTTCACATACGATTTACGGACAGAACCTTTCTCGATTATCACCTCTAGACAAGCACCTTTCAAATTAGGTGTTGCGGAAGTTATTGGTTATTGGCAAGGTAAGACCAGTGCTGCAGATTTCCGTAAGCTTGGTACGAAAAGTTGGGATGCTAATGCTAATCTGAACAAAGCTTGGTTAGAAAACCCTAATCGTAAAGGTGAGGATCAGATGGGCAAGGTTTATGGCTACTTTGGTCACAACTTTGGAGGAGTGAATCAATTTGAGAAAGTTTATAACAATCTTCGTAAAGGTATAGATGATCGAGGGGAAATTATTACTTACTGGAAGCCTGATCAATTTGAGGAAGGTTGCCTGCGCCCCTGCTTGCACTCTGTTCAATTCAATCTTCTTGGCGATGTGTTACATATGACGGCAACCCAAAGATCGTGTGACGTCCCCTTAGGGTTAGTTGCGAATACACAAGAGTGCTGGTTTATGTTAGAGTTGATGGCACAGATCACAGGTAATAAGGTTGGAAAGGTCACACACGTGATTAATCAACCTCATATTTACGAAGACCAAATAGGTAACTTCATAATGCAAATGGAACGTGGTGCTGTAGACTGCTCTCCTAAATTAACTATCTGCGAGAGTGTTAAAACTTGGGAAGATGTTATGTCTTTGGAAGATACTAGTAAATTTACCTTGACAAACTATGAACACCTTGGTAAGATTAGTTTTCCATTTAGTGAATAGGAGAATATTATGAATCAAGATATTATTGAATATTTAGAAGGTTATTGGGAAGAGTATAAATTAAAGAGTGTATACTTTTTCGAAAAGACCTCTAACTCAGGGATTATAACTTTCTTCCCTGAAAGTAATAGTCTTTATATCGGAGAGGAGGGATATGGTTACGAAGTACAGATACAAGACCTTCAACACTTAATTCAATTGGAGGCGTTATTATGATCAAAGGTATTATTTGCATCGACAAGAATGGTGGTATTGGGAAGGGTAACTCTCTCCTAACACACCTCCCGAAAGATTTACAACATTTCAAAGATGTCACTTCTGGCAAGAGTGTTGTTATGGGCAGTAAGACGTTTTACAGCTTACCCTTTAAATTAGGATTACCAGATAGAGAAAATTATGTACTTTCTTCTAAACTTAACGGTGTTGTATGGAGTAATGAGGGGTATCTAGATTTTATAACAGAAGGTGGTTTAGAAGAGTTAAAGCATAATATGAGTGGTGATACTGGTTGCGATCTGTTCATCATAGGAGGAGCGTCAATCTATTCTCAACTAGAACACTTTGTAGAAGAATGGATTATTACAGAGATTGATCACGTTTTCGAAGAAGCAGATGTTTTCTTCAAGCCAGACTTGACAAACTTTTATGATACGTTACAATTCAAAGATGTTTCCAGCGAGGAATATTCTGCAACAGTGAGTGTTTGGAGGAAGAAACAATAGCTTTTAAAGTAAGTATCTCCTTACAACAAAAACCTATTGACAAAAGTATTATACTATGAAATAATACATGTCCTTTGAAACACCTTCCTAATTAGGAGAAGTATATTGAAACAAAAGAATTTTAAATGGAAAGCATTGGGGTTTGCAACCCTGCAAGAATATGAAGGATGGAAGTTTATGAATAATGAGGCAACTGTTTTCGATGAAATCGAGATGAGTAATCCTGAATTAGGTCATGATATCACCACAGGGAAAGAAACTTTAGAACATTTACGCAACACAGGAGAAGTAGTATATGAAGCAGTCTGATGAAGAACGTACATTTGTTATTGAAGGTAAGCATGATCTAAACAACGTATATAATCTTGCACAAATGGTTATTGATACAGAAAGTTATGTCACTTCTTCTGGAAAGGAGGTTTCTACTCCGAAGATACAAGATGCTAAGAATATTCAAGCTATGATAGAGAGTGCTACTGAGGACAAGGTTATTTTTAAAGAGAGTGAAGTTCTTTGCTTAGAAGGGGTTGTTTGATTAATGAATATTACTACAATAATAAAAAGTAACGGAGATGAAGTACCTTTTGACCCTAGTAAACTTAACCGCATGGCTGAGTGGGGTAATACTGTAGGTGTATGTTGGTCTGAGTTAGTGTTTGATGCCCTTAAAAAGGTAACTGACAAATGTAAAACTAAAGACTTGCAACAAGCACTAATTGACGCTTGTGCCGAAAAACAAACTAAAGAACATATGGATATGGCAGGTAGGCTTTACTTAGGGTCTCTTTATAAAACTGTTCACGGAGGTTTTGAAACACGTCCTAATTTAACAGATTTCTACTATGATATGCTATCCAAAGGAGTATGGGAAAAGTTAAACTATGACGACACTGAGTTAGAGTACTTAAACGATGTTTTAGATAATGATAAAGATTTGAATTACAAATTATCTACTATTAAACAGATCAGCATGAAGTATTCTAAGAAGTTTCAAGGTGAAGTTTGTGAGACACCTCAATATACTTTTATGGGTATAGCTATGAAAGCTATGGAAGCTCAACCTGAGGAACGTAGATTAGAAGATGTAACCAAACTTTATACATATTTAAGCGATCTAAAGATTAATATGCCAACACCTTTCCTAGCAGGTTTACGGACTTCCTTTAAAGGTTTTGCTAGTTGTTGTGTTATTAAATCTGAGGATACAGCAGATTCTATAGAGAATTTAGTTCACGCAGCTTATAGATTCACTACTGCCTCAAGTGGAATTGGCTGTACATTAACAACTAGGTCTGTAAAAGATTCTATCCGTATGCAGCCAAGTAAACATACAGGTAAGATACCTTATTATAGATATTTACAAGGAGCAGTTAAATCTACCAAACAAGAGGTTAGAGGTGGAGGTGGTACAGTTCACTTTACGGTATTAGACCCTGAAGTTGAAACTTTACTTAGATTGAAACACCCTACGACAGTAGAAGACAGACGTATACGAGGTTTAGATTATTCTCTAGGGGCTACTAAGCTTTTAGCTGAGAAAGCTGCTTTAAAGAAAGAGTGGATGTTAGTTTCATACTACGATTCACCTGAACTTTATGAAGCTCATTTTAAAGGTTATGATGAATTTAAAAAAGCTTATCAAGAGTATGAGAAAAGTAATTCTCCTAGGAAGTACGTAAATGCTTTTGACGTATTGAAATTATTCTTAACTCAACGTGGTGATACAGGAAGAGTTTACCACACTTGGTTAGATGAAATGAACACGCATACTTCTTTTAAAGATCCTATTTATAGTAGTAATCTGTGTGTTGCACCTGAGACGCAGATTCTGACAGATAAAGGTTATCTAACAATTGCAGAATTGGAAGGTGAAACTGTTAATGTGTGGAATGGTGAAGAATTCTCCGAAACTATTGTTCTTAAAACAGGTAAGGATCAAGAACTTGTAAAAGTTCTTACAGACAATGGAGAAGAATTAGAATGCACCAAGTATCATAAATTTTACGTAAAAACTGGATACCACAAAGCAGGAATAAAGGAAGTGAAAGCTTTTGAATTACAACCAGAGGATAAGTTAATAAAGTGGGAGTTGCCAACCATCGAAGGAAATAAGGTGTTGCAATTCCCTTACGATAACGGTATTTTTTCCGCAGATGGTACGGAAGTTTTAAAAGCAGGAGAGAACCATAACCACCAACAAGTTATCCTGATGGATCAGAAATTGCAAACTGAAAGTAGATTATCTTGTAGGTATAGTAAAAGGTTAGATCAAAAGGCTACACAGGGACGGATAGTACTTACTACAAACCTCTTACAAACTAAATACTTTGTCCCTAATGAAGAATATACTGTTGCTTCCCGTATGGACTGGTTGGCTGGGTATTTAGACGGGGATGGTTGCTATACTAAAAGTGGTACAATACAAGCTGCAAGTGTAGAGAAGGATTTCCTGTTACGGATTAAGCGTATGTTGGATTGTAGTGGAGTATTTTCGTCAGTTAGATTCGGTAGAGAGGAAAAAGAAAGTACTATGCCACCTCGACACAATGGTACTGGAAAAGGACGAGTATGTTCTTGTAAAACTCTCTGGGTACTTACCATTGCAAGTAAGGAGGTGGATAAGCTATTAGATTTAGGTTTGGTTACCGAAAGATTACCTCTTGTTCGGAGCATTACTGACAGAAGCTGTAACCATTTCGTGAAGGTACTAGATGTTATAGGCCAAGGCCGCAAAGCTGACACATTCTGTTTTACAGAAAAACAACGTGGAATGGGTATGTTCAACGGTATACTAACAGGCCAATGCCAAGAAATTTTCTTACCCACTAAAGGGTTTGAAAACATTGTAGATATGTACGATGCAACAAAAGGGGTAGAAGCAGGAGAAATAGCTTTATGTTTCCTAAGCTGTCTTGTTGCGGGACGTGTATCCGAAGAAGAGTACGAAGATGTAGCATATTATAGTCTACTTGCGGTTGATAATGTTATAGATTTGATGGAATACCCTTTCCCTCAGGTAGAGAACACTGCTAAGGGTAGACGAAGTGTTGGTATAGGTATTACTAATCTGGCACACGACTTGGCTGTAAAAGGTTTAAGTTATTCTAGCTTAGAAGGTAAAAATTATATGCATAGGTTAGCTGAGATGCATAGTTATTATCTTCACAAGGCAAGTTTACGTTTAGCTAAAGAAAAAGGTAATTGTTCTCTGATAAATAGAACTAAATACCCTGATGGTTGGTTACCTATTGACACATACAACAAAAATGTTGATGGTGTTCATACACAAGGTTTGCAGTTTGATTGGGAAGGTTTACGTAAAGGTATTATCGAGAACGGAGGAATTCGTAACTCTGTATTAGAAGCTACACCACCTGCAGAAAGTTCTTCTCAGGCTAGTGAAACTACTAATAGTTTATATCCTATACGAGAGTATTACACAACTAAGCGTTCTGGTAGTATAGTCAATATCTTTGCAGCACCAGATATTGACAACCCAGTAATTAAAAGTAATTATGAACTAGCCTATGATGTTCCGTCTAAGGACATAATAGATTGTTATGCTATTTTCCAAAAATTCCACGGACAAGGTATCAGTGGAGATCTTTACACGGATTATAGTAAGTACCCTAACGAGAAAGTTCCTCTGTCTGTTATGGTGGATTTATACTTTTATTGTGTTAAGATGGGTTTGAAAAGTTTGTATTACCAAAACAGTAAAGGTGGTATTAAAGAAGGGAGTAACGTACTGGATGATGTAACCTCTACTAAAATAGACAGTTTACCAGATGAAGAAGATGACTGTGAAAGTTGTAAAATGTAGTGTTGGTGTAGAATAGGAGTATAAATTTTTGGATACAAGTAATGTATTAAATATAGATAACACAGGTTGGAAAACAGGTAAGTACGATTTGTTTCTAGGAGAAGAGTTAGGGTTACACGACTCTATCAACAGACCTTATCCACAACTTTTTGAATTATTCAAAAGATTGAAAAGTTTAGATTGGGCAGAGGATGAGATCGAATTAGAGAAATCAAGATTAGATTTTTTAAGTTGTGATAAGAATAGTTATGATGTTATGATTAAGACCTTATCTTTCCAGTACGAAGCAGATAGTTTAGCATCACGTTCTATTATATCTCTTTTTGCACCTTTTATATCTAACAGCGACCTAAGTCAGATGATGCTTAAGTGGAGTGAAAATGAAGCTCTCCACGCATTAACTTATTCAGAGATTATAAGGCAATGTATACCCAATCCTGACGACATTTTTGAAGAGATAGTCGCAGATAAGAATATTACTGACAGATCACGTATAATTGCAGAGAACTTCTCTAAGCTGAAGACATTAGGGGCTAAGTATACTCTTGATAAAAGCTCGGTTGATAGGCGTGAAGTACAAAGGACTATTTTATTAAGTTTATCTGCTTTGTATTGTCTAGAAGCTTTAGAGTTTATGGCATCATTCAGTTGTACTTTCTCTTTAGCTGAAAGAGATTTATTCGAAGGGGTTGCTAGTCTTGTACAAAAGATTATGATAGATGAGTCCATTCATACTAAAATGGATGAAGCAATACTTGATATACTTTTAGCTGATGAAGAGTGGTTATCAGTTTACGAAGAGATCAAACCTGAAGTACAAGAGTTAGTAGACAGTGTGTACGAACAAGAACTATCTTGGTCAGAGTATATTTTCGAAGATGGGAGAAGTATACTTGGCCTGACAACACCTTTACTAAAAGATTGGGTCACTTACAAAGCTAATGTTATTTATAATAAGTTGGATTTGATTAAACCTTTCACAGAAGTTAAGGCTAACCCTCTTAAGTGGATGGATAAATGGGAAGATATAGATTCTAACCAACAAGCTGCTCAGGAAGCCTCTTTGAATAATTACAGGCTAAACTCTGTAGTAGATGATACGAAAGATGAGATTATCTTTGATTTTGGAGACAGAGAAAAAGCACTACCTAGTAGAGTTGTTGTTTACTCTAAAGAATCTTGCCCTTTCTGTGATAAATTGAAAGATTTCCTGAAAAGTAAAAACGTGTTCATAGAAGAGGTGAATATACTAGAGAGGGGTAAAGATTATCTTTTATCTAAAGGATTCACTACTGTACCTCAAGTGTTTTCAGAGGAAGGTAATTATCTAGGTGATTGTACTTCACTAATGAAAACTTATAAATGACACTTGACAAGAAAGGAAACTTTGTGGTAAAACAACCCAAATCAGAAGATGAATGTTACGAAGAGGATAATCTCAAGGAGAATACCCATTCTAAAAAGAAATATTCTCCTAAGAAACGTACATTAGATGATAAGAAGCGTAGAAAAGCTAAACGTGCTTTGAAGCGTAGTTTTGAAGATTAAAATATTTTGAACAGGGATGTTCTTTTCAATAGGAGAAAAATATGTCAGAAGAATACGTAAATGTTGGAACAGAGGGTCACATTGATTATGGTAATCCCCCTCAAAAACTAACACAATCACAAGTAGATGAAGCTTGTGGAAAGGCTAAAGCCCTTTGGGAAGATAAACTTTCTGAAAGTGGATTATCTCAAGAAGATTTTATTATCAAAGATGAAACAGGTTGGGTCACAGAATTCCTTGCCTACATGGAACTTGCAAAAAGGAATGTTGAGGGAGAAGGCTTAGTTATGCGAGAGATTGTTTCTGGAGTGGATATTGATTTAGGGGATAATGATGGTTAAGGGTATGTTAAAACTAGTTACTGGATTCTTAGATCGTTTCATGTGGCCTATGGTCATGATATTGTCTTGGGGAGGTACTCTCTTAGAAGATGGTGTTGGTTATTATGATGTAATCTTCTGGTTAAGTGTTGCTGTTATGAGTATACTAAATAAATTAAGTGGAGTTACTCTTGTAAAGGTTGTAGAAGATGAATAAAACTTTCGTATACCAAAGGCTTGCTCACGGAGAGGATTCTTCTTACGGAGTGTTGTATGACCCAGAAGGTGTTCAACAATGCTTTATTGTAGAGGATGAACCTCGTGAAGTGAAGGTTGATGGTGAAACACGTATCCATAAAGGTAAATACCTACTTAAACAAAGAAAAGTATTATCTGGTATGACAAAACGTTACCGTGAAAAGTATGATTGGTTTAAATGGCATCTTGAGTTACAAGACGTTCCTGATTTTGAGTATGTTTACTTACATATCGGAAATTTTGAACGTAATTCTGAAGGTTGCTTGCTTTGTAATTACAATATTGTAACTTCTGGGAAAGAATACTACGGAGGGAACTCTACTCAAGCATTCAAAGACTTCTACGAGAAAGTAAATAAACTCTTAGAAGAGGGTTATGAAGTGTATGTGGATATTCGTGATGAGAGTTTTGTTTTAGAACCTTTCTAAGGAGAAATAATGTTCGCAAAACTAAATGGTATGGAAAGTTCTTTTATTGAAATGAGATTATAAGGGGAAGTGTATGGGCAAAAGTGATGTACGTTTACTAAAAGATATTGGAGTTCCTGTAGAAGAAATCCCAGCGTGTAAGAAAAGAAATCGGCACACTGTCCAAGATTGTAAAGAAGCTAAGAAAAAGCATTTAGGGAGAGATAATATTAAGAACGAAAAACATAAAGAAACACGCCGTCAAAGTGTAATACCTCTGTCAGCTAAATCTGATAATCAGCGAAAAGCTTTGAGATACTTCCCAGAAAAACAACTCACTCTGCTTAGTGGTAGTGCAGGTGTTGGGAAGACAGAGTTGGCCTGTTGGTGGGCATCTAAACTCTATTTAGAGGGTAAGATTGATAATATAGTTATTACCCGCCCTCATAAACACTTAGGGGAAGATTACGGCGCTGTTAAAGGTAATGATGCTGAAAAATTACTACCCTTCTGTATGAGTATGCTGATGAAATTTAAAAAGTACCTTGGTGTTGGTATCCTTCGTTCAGACTTCAAACTTGACGGTTTTGATACGTTATTCTCAGAAGCCAATGGTATCCAGATTGTACCTATTGAGAAGATTCAGGGTTTGTCTTTTGACGAAAGAACTTTAGTGATAGCGGACGAACTGCAGAACGCTACAATATCACAAGTTAAATCCTTATGTACACGTTGTGAACTAGGATCAGCTCTGATTTTGTGCGGTGATGCCATACAATCAGCTTTAAAAGGTAAGAATGGTTTGAGTTATATAGAAGAAGTATTCACTGAACACCCTTATGAGAGTATTGGTGTGGTTAAGTTCACCCCAGAAGATAATTGCCGAGAAGGTGTTACTAAGCATCTTACAGGTATCTTCGAACAAGATGGACAGTGGTGATTAAATGAACCAACAAGAATTCAAACAACTCTCTGACCAGATGATACCTTCTCTGCAAAAGAAACTTGATGAAAAAGGTGATGGTCAGCAGGTTATACAATTTCAGAAGAATCCTTTCCAACCAGATAACACTCTTATTGGAATAACTCTTTTCGAAGGAAGTGACTCTTGTGAAGTGTATTCACTTTTTAACGATGGAAATTCCGCCTACTGGAGTTTTCAAAATGTACAACGATTTAAGTAGAGGGAATAATATATGACTACAGTAGTAATTCATGATAACAAGGTGTACTGTGATTCACAGGCAACTGCGGGTAATATGATCTCAGATTATGATGTTGATAAGGCTGTGAACTTAGGTCAATGTATCGTTGTTGGTGCAGGACGTTGGTCTCATGTTGTAAAGTTCCAGAATTGGGTAGCAGATAACGTGATGGCAGAAATCGCTCAACAAGAGCATCCTTATGCACAAATCCAGATGCCCGAGGAAATGGTTGAAGAAGATTTCCAAGGAGCTATCCTTTACCCCGATGGTGTTGTGGTGATGTTCGAAGGTGCTCGGGATAGTTATGAGTGTAATCAGCCTGTATTCCTTGGTAGCGGAACATCTTTTGCAGCAGGCGCTATTGCAGCAGGGGCAGACGGTGTTCAGGCAGTAATGTCTGCTATCCAACTAGACCCTTACTCAGGTGGCGATGTCAAAGTAGAAGGTTTCGAGGAAGAAAAAGAACCTCTTACAAAAGAGACCCTTTCTGAAATGTCTAAAGAAGATATTATTGCAACACTGTTCCCTGATGATAACGATTCTTGTGAAAACAAGGTTGTTTCAGAAGAAACTCTTCAAGAAGTAGTATCAACCTTAGAAGAAGAGGAAGCTTGTCAGAGTATTACTGTTCTAGGTAAAGATGGTGAACCTTACGGAGAATTATTCTATCGTTGGGAAGATGGTGAACTTATTGATTTAGAGTTAATCATTGGTGATGAAGATATTATACCAATCAGTGTGTATGCTTTAGAAGATTACTCTTTATATAATATTCGTAGTTTAATGGATGATTTAGGTGTAGAGTATAAACGTAACCAAGGTAAGAAGAATCTTTCTAAAAAGTTAGTTGATTATTTAGAGAATCATATTCAATAACTGTTGACAAACAATAAGCCCTTTGCTAAGATTGAATCCTTGGTAGAGGGCTTTTTAACGAGAGGAGGAATATTATGAGAAAACGGGATAAATTTAAAACTATATCACCATTTATATTTACACTTTTGTGGTTAGGTATATTCGACAAGCTAAACATTACTGCTTCAGAGGGGTATGCTGTTCCCGTAGTAGCTACTTTTATGTTGTTAGTTGGTGGGAGTATAATGATTACAGATTATATGTTAGATTTCTTTGATAAGAATGATAATGAAGAGGATGACTTATGAATAGCATAGACGAATTTAATGAAAATAACCCTTTGCTGGTAGATCCTACTTTCTGGGGTAATAGTGTTTATGGTAAGTTAGAAGATAGTAAGGAAGGAGAGTTACTTAAATTAAGTAAAATTGTTAATGTAGGTACTGTTCTTATAACAACATTAAACTCTCAGTATAGGTATGCTTTCACAAGCAGTGACGCTGCTGATTATTTCTTTAAAAGAGTAAGAGAATTAAAAAAAGGATGGGACTATTTCATGAAAGGAGAAAAACAATGAATAAAAGTTTAATGTTCAGTAGTGAGAATCAAAAATGGGCGACTAGAGAAGTCACTTTTCGAAGCATCGAACAACAGTTAGGACGTTCTTACAATGTAGATCCTTGTTGTGAGGAATCCACTGCAAAATGTAAATTATTTATCACACAAGAAGATGACTTGTTCAAAGTGGATAGTATTAGGGAGAAGTTTAACCTTGATAGGGTAGAGATGTTTGTCAACCCTCCTTATGGAACTATGCAGAGGAAATTCGTTGAAAAGGTTATTACTTTGTGTGAAGAAGGTAATGTTTTTGCAGATATTCTTATCCCCTCTCGCACAGATACGCAACTCTTCCACGATATTATTCTTCCTAAAGCAAATGCTGTTTACTTTGTAAAAGGACGTATCACTTTTGGAGACAATGCTTACTGGGAATGGGTTTGGGAGCAAGAATATATTGACGGAAAGAAGAACTCTTTGTATAAGAAGATTGGTAAGATGAATCCTGCTCCATTCCCCTCTATGGTGGTTAGTGTTGGTGGTAGAGGTATTTTTCAGATGAGTACGTTAGAATTAGAGAAGGAGAAGTATAATGAGTAGTATTTTTGATTTAACATCGGCTACGTATTTGAAAAGTGTATTACCTATTGGAGGTATTTACCTATGTTACCTGCCCGACAACAAAGCTTTTCATAGTTATATGTATGAGGTGGTAGAAGTTGTGAAGGTTAAACAACCAAACGGTGAGTGGGTAGACGGGTTGTGTTACAGAGGAAAGGGAGGGGTGTTCGTTAGAACTTTAGATATGTTCTCTAAAGATAAGTGGAAATTTAAAATTGGGTTGGGAGGTTGATATGAGCACAACATACGTTGCAAAACTAGTATACGGAGTAAAAGAATCTTTGGCAGAGTTCTACTGTAAACAAGATAAGATTGATTTGAAAAATGATTGTGAAATTAATAATGTAAACTATTATTACAATTTAGGTGTTTTTGGTGTAGAGTTAGAATCTTCTGAGGAAGGAGACCTCACTAAGGTAAACTTAGACACTTTTATGAGAGAACACAGTGTTGCAGATGTAATAAAGAATCACGAAGAGTGTAAAATATACCTTTGTGTAGATAGCTATTAAGGAGAAACAATATGAATGAAGAAATAAATTGGGACGATGCTCCAGAGGGGTATGATCTACACGTTAAAATGAAAACTGAAAATTACTTAGTCAACCACTTTGTTAAAAACTTAGATAATGGTCACTATTCCCTTCCTAACGGGTGGATATTGAATACCTCCTTATGTCATCAACACGGAATTGTCACAGAGAGACCCTCTCAAGAAGAAGAACCGTCTCTAATGGATAAAGACTCTCTACAAGGACAACTTTCTCACATAGGAAACCTTCTGCACAATTTATCTTGTTCAATGGAGAATGAAGCACATCAAGATGCAGTAGGTATTATGGCAAGTCGATTATGGGAAATGTCTAAACTATTATGCAAACAAACACCTGAACAAAGACTTCGTGCAAAAGTATGGGACGTTGTTGCAGAAACAGATATCCGTGAATCAGAGATAGATGCCATCACAACAGATATTCTTGAGAGATTTAATTTGGAGGAGAAATGATATTATCAAAAGAAGAACTTTTATCAGCACATAACAACGGCACTTTAGAAGGGTTACTTCTCGGACATGGAATACTTCCTCTGAAAGCGTTAGAATATGTTCTGGAAGAGGAAACTTCTGAGAGGGATAACCTCTTAGCTCAGATAGAAACCCTTGAAAACGGTATAAACTCTTTGCATGAGAAGATTGAGGACTTACAAGAGGAACTTGACGAGAAGAGTGGTTCTCTGTAAGCGTTTCTGAGGTACATTTATGTACTACCCACTACGATGACCTTCTTAAAAGGAGAAATCCTCTTAGAAACGTATTGTGGTAGGTAGGATTTGATTTAATATAGATATTATAGGAGAGTATAATGGAGAATAAATTAAGAAAGTTTAAATTGGTTAATAGGGAGGGTTTTATTAACTCTTATAGTCTTAATAAACACCTCCTGAGATTTTTAGAAGAAGGTTGTTTTATAGGTTACATATCAGAGGGCAACGAACTTATCTATAAACATAATAGTGACCGAATTCTTATTGAAGAAGATGAGTTCCAATTCTTCAAAGAAATACCTCTTGAACAAGAACAACACTATTGGAAAGAAAATACTCCTCTCGAAAAGTCTCTCATCGTAGGTAAGAAATGTCAGGGAGATAAACCTTTCCAGATAGAACACGTTGGAGAAGAGATTGTTCTATTGAAAGAAGTGGATTCTGGGAAGGAAAGCTGCACAACAAAAGATAATCTTAAGAGTTTATTACCTAACGAAGAGGTAATCTTGTTTCAAAAGGTATTATCTAAGTGGAAAGGAATCACTTTGGATAATGCTTATGACAACAGAGGGAGTGTTGTTAATTTAGAAAGGTTTTATCTTGTTGTGAAAGAAGTGTTTGACGAACATTATAAATCTTAAAATAAAGGAGGCTTTCACCTCCTTTTTAACGTCTATAATTTGATAAAATATTTCTCGTCATCAAGGGTTGTGTTGAAAAGACCACTCTTTACCCAACCGCCACTCCCATCTCCCCAGAAGTCTGCACTCAATCCTTGTTCATCTGTTTTATAGAATATACCTGTCATACGTCCTCTGTGAGAAGCCCCTTCTGGGATGTTACGTTTGATAAAAGATTTCCACTCTTCTGCACGTATTGTATCAGCAGAGCGAATATACTTTTCTTTGTAAGATTCACTCTCTATAACAGAAGCCACTCTATCCTCAAAAGATAACATCTCTTCTTTAGTAAATACTTTTGAATAATCCACTCCAATACAAGCAGTATTTTTAACAGGGGTTTTATTTTCTATACGAGTTTTCTCTTTCTGAGAGTACTCTTGTGCTGCAGATTCTAATGCTTGGAATAAATCTTGTTTCATAAGGTTTCCTTTGTTAAATATGATTAATCATCCTACCAAACAAACTTATTCTTGTCAAATATGCTTTTTATTAAATAAACAACCTTTTTATCAAATTAGTTGTTGACAAAAGTGTTTTAGGTAGGTATTATTATGAAGAATATTATTTAAGGAAATTAATTTAAAGGAGAGGTAAAAATATGATAGAAGAAGATGGTTATTTCCTACGGATAGGGTTGACCTTGGAAGAAATGGCAACAATACCCGAAGAGTACAAACATACTACAAAATTAGGAGACTTTATGTTACTGGGTAATGAAAAAGAAATCTCCTTATTAGAACACATACTTTTTGTAGATTTAAGTGATTATTGTTTTGACTGGTTCATAGTTAGTAAATTAGAAGAGGAGAACACTAATGGAAAGTAAAACTATTCAAATGGGAGGTTATAATATTAAGATGAAAGATGGATACTATGTTATCAAAGAACAACGCATCTCAGAAGAAGGGAACTCTTACGAAACAATGAGTAAAACTTTCTCAAACGAAGAATACACTCTGAAATGGCTATCCTCTAATGGACATAACTCTTCTGTAGAGGGGGTTCTGTTTGAATTGAAAGAAGATTACTTTAATAATTGGAATACTCAGAGTTTGAGTCGTCTGAGGACAGCTAATAAACGTAAGGAGAGTAGTAAATAATGGAGTTTAATGGAACAGTGTTAGTAAGTAACCGTAAGATAGAAAACGCCTTAAGTAATTACACCTCTTTAAAACGTGAGTATGAAAAGGAAATAAAACGTTGTGAAGATAAGTTAGCATCTCAGATAGGTGATCTATCTTGGTGGGATAATTTTATGTGTAAAGATGGAGATGATGATTGGTTTAAAGTTTACAAACGTAAATATAAAGGTTGGGTAAGTACCTATCATAAAGCTTGGTTATACCACTTCAAAGAGATAGGATTGGTTACAGAAAGCTTTCATTCTAAATATGAAGATATAGATCTTAATCATTACTACTATGAGAAGGAAGTATACACTTTAAGGGTTTTATCTAGGGCAGGGGAACCTGTATATTTGAACCCAGCACAAGCAAGTTTTGTTAATGGGTTTTTCGTGGGGTAAATAATACTTGACTTATAGAACACTCTCAGGATAATATCATCTAAAAGAGAAATATACTTTACTTTTAAGTAAAACATTTTTAAAGGAGAAACAACAATGAAAGAGTTAGATTTAACAGAGGCAAAATTATTAAAACTTTGGTTACGAATGGGGTATTGCGACTGGCAGATTACTGGTGAGAAGGATATCTGTTCTTTAACAAGGATGTGCTTGTGGAGTGGTGTTTTAGGGATAAGTAATCTATTGGCGATCGTTTTTATGATTGTGCTTATGTTTGCGCTAGGGGTTGGATTGCTTTGGGTAGGATATTTAATGTTTTCTTTCCTAACATTATATCTACCAGAAGCATACTGGGCTTCTCCAGAGGATATCGGGGTAGGGCTACTACTTACATTTTTTACGTCTATAGTACTCTTAATAAGTTTCACAGTAGAAGTATGCCAAGGAAAGAGAGATTTCTCACCAGAGTATATGAAACGTCCTCTGAGAAAGCTCTTTAAGAAGAACAACAACCATTCAGAGGAAAATACCCGTGTGCAGAAGAAGCCCTCTCAAACATGGATTGCTTTGAAAGAGATGGGTAAAGCTTGGAAAGAGAAAACTTGTATTAAGGTGAAACTTTAAGGAGAGGTGTTATGGCAAACTATTACAAAGAAGTGAAACGGGAAGGAGAGGATATCTATTACAGAGTGTACCGTACCAAAGATGACAGTTTAGTGGTCGAAAGGAGGTATAATTATACAGCAGGAGGTTTCCTAAGGGCTATGTTCTTTTCTCGTGAGAATAGTATGAAGGTAACTTTTAAGATAGTTAACAAAGAGGCAGACTTAGCTATCAAAACTTTAGAAGAATATGAGGTGTCGAGATGAACAATATTAGATTAACAAGGAAACCATTTTTAAAAGATTTCACCTTCCACAAGGAAGAAAGTAAACTACACCTAATAGCTGAAGATATAAGAGGGAGTTTAGAGGGTAAGAAAAACTATTATGAGGAACTCCTCACACCTTTTGAGTACAAGATTATCCATAAGATATATAAATATCATCCTAATAATCTACCTTTTAGGGCGGGCGTTTGGGAGGGAGAGAAATCGTATATAAGGGAGATGTTAAGCGTAGTTACCTATATCATAGAGACTTTCTCATTAGAGGAAGTTGAGTTTATTGATTTAGATAAAGAAACCTTTAAGAAGTGGAAAACCTTCCGAGAATGGTATGATATTGTAGAGGATAACAGTAATGTCCAATAAAATAACAGAAGAGTTTATCAACAAGAAGATAACTTTATCAAATAATATTACATATTTGAAAGAAGAGTTTGAAGGGAAACTTTGGGGTAGCTGTCCTGATGGTGATGTAAAACTTTACCAGATGTTAGAGTTCGCCAGAGAATATGATTGGTTATTAGAAGATATAATTAAATTGAGTAAGGAGCTTTAGGAGGTTATCCTGTTGTGGAGTACCTTATTTTAGGATGACTCTACTTGAAAGTATTCCAGAAGATTATTATCGTATAGGAGAGTGAGATGAAATACATTACAGAATTAGAAGATGTTCACATAGTAGAACTTAATGGAAGAAATATTAAAATAGAAATATCTTCTTACCACAAGGACTCTTGGAAGGTGTACCTTACTGAGAAACAGAGTGTACTTTTGGAGAAAGAAACTTTGAAAATAAAAGATGTTTATGGAACATTACACCTTGACCAGATAGTTGTTTGTTATGAATTGTGTCGTTTCTTGAAGGGGGTTGTTGATGATGAACAACCCTAATATAAAAATAACATCCCTCTCATTCAAGTGCTCTTATAGAGAGTGGGGTTATTTTGTGAGAAATTACTACGATAAGCAAAGTGTGGAAATCTTAGGAGGAGAGTATTTTATCAGAAGTGTTGATGTTAAAAGAGAGCAACCTTCTTGCATAGAGAAAATCAATTTTCCAAAGTATAACACTTATGAAGAGATTGTTTCTGTAGAGATGAGCCTGTTTAAGTGGGAGGAGAATTTATGAGTAAGTGGATACCTGTTGAGGAAAGGTTGCCTTTGAGACAAGCAGATAACTGTTCTTATGAGGTGGATGTTTGGATAGAGAATGAACGTTGGCCTGATGTTATCTATGCCTTCCTTGAGGAAGAATGGTATGATACAGATGTGTGGTGCTCTATTGAAGGAGTGACACATTGGATGGAGAAGCCTAAACCACCTGAGGAGAAATAAGTTGAGTCGAGAAGATTTGATTACTGTTAAGAAGATTGTTTTTGGGGAGGAGTGATCCTTTTAAGAGAGAAGCATTTTAAGATGAAATACACGCTGAATCGAATGGTTTGGGATTTTAATATAGGAGTAGAGTGATATGAACGGTAAACAATATAATTCAATGGGTACTGATGTAGAGTTAGCAAACGCAATGCTTGATAATATTGAGGAGTTACTTTTTCAACTTGAAGATAGTGATATGGATGAAGACAAGAAAGCAGATGCGATCAGTAAATTAAAGTTTACTAAAAGGTTTGTAACTGGCTTTGCTAATCAACTTTAAGAAGTAGAGTGATATTCTGAAAAGAGAGAAACATTTTAAGAGAGTTGCCCCTTTATGGGGCTTTTTGTGTTGGAGGGAGAAGAGAATGAAAGAGATTACAATTACAAAAGATAATAATACTACACATAGGTTGATTAATAGCAATTTCCTTGAGGTAGGAGGGTTACAGTGTGACATGGTTCTAACAGATTTACCTTACGGAACAACTAATGCAAAATGGGATTCTGTTGTGGATTTAGAAGCTATGTGGGGATGGTTAAATATTATAAGAGAACCTCGAACACCAGTGTTATTATTTGCACAAAGTCCTTTTGATAAAGTGTTAGGCTGTTCTAATATAAAAGAGTTAAAGTATGAATGGATTTGGGAAAAAGGTAATGCTACTGGACACTTGAATGCCAAGAAGATGCCAATGAAGGCTCACGAGAATATCCTGACCTTTTACAACAAGCTGCCTGTATATAACCCCCAGAAAACTACAGGACATCCTTTGAAAACTTGTAGTAATTTTGGAGAGAGTGAATTATATGGCGCTTCCAAGAAACGTACATACTCTTCCACTGAGCGTTACCCAAGAGATGTGCTAAAGTTTGGTAATGATAAACAAAAACTTAATATGCACTCTACACAAAAACCTTTAGAACTTTTAAGATACCTTATCAGAACATATACAAGCGAAGGAGATACTGTTCTCGACTTCACCTCTGGAAGTATGTCTCTTGCTGTAGCATGTTATCTGGAAGGAAGAAATTCTATCTGCATAGAGATGGACGAGGTTCAGTTTGAAAAGAGTGTTTCTTGGGTGAGGGGATGTTCTTTTGAGAATGTATATGGTTTAGGTGTGTAAATCTTTACGGTAAATTGCCCTCAACTAAGAGGGCTTTTCTCATTCTGCATATAACCACTCCTCTAATAATCTTTGCATCCTACTACTGAATATCAACACTTCCATACGTTGACCTTGCCTAATACATCCCCTAAAGATAAGCTGCAGGAGTTCAGAAATCGAGTACAAATCTGAGTTGAATATAACACCCCTCTCCTTCAAGTAATTAATCTCCACAGGACGTTTATAAACATTGACAGCATATAAACACAACGTATGATCTCTGTACTCATTAACAGCTTTCTTATTCCAAGGGATGTATGGTTCTAAACCATTTCTCGGGGTTTGTTTATACCCTTTCCCAGCTAATCTTCCTTTATAAGGCTTAAACGTTGTCCAAAACACTCTGTTACTTTTTGTATTGGTTCTATTGATAGTAGATTCCATAATACGTCTAATCGTCTTAGTGTATTCACTATCCTCATCCTTGCTTCCATCACGAGTGACATTTCTCTCATACCAACCAGCAGAGAACATTGTTTCAATACTCTTATTACTTCCTTTCTTACGACAACTTTCCCTGAACGTATTCAAAGCTGTAGACTTTAATATAACCAGATTATTACGTATCTCTTCTTTGATATCTTCTTCTGGTCTGAGTCCTAAAACATTATGAGGGAGGTATTTATAAAGAATATTATTCTTCTTCATCCAAGATGACATAATACTTCCTTCAAACAAATAAGACATAACATAAACATCATCTAATTCTTTCAACAACAGAGGAGGGTATTCCCACACAAGGATATTATCTTTGTATTTATACAAACTTTCTGTCTCACATAGTTTCATGATAGCATAATAAGGGTTCTTTGTAGTCACTTCATTACCAGACCAAACAAGCTTACCATCCTCTTCAACAGTCATCCACCCTCCTACAGATAACAACTCAACACTGTCAACATCTAATTGGTCATACTGTGAAATACAATCAAGTGCTTCATCAATAATAAGTGTGTACCCTCCATCTGTCATAAGTTGAATACATTCTTTATCAAAAGCCTTGAAAGATTCATGAGTTGTTGATATATTCTTACCTGCTCGTATTAAATCTTTAATATTCTCCTTCTTACCCTGACCAAGACTCTTTGGCATACAAAACTTCATCTCTGGTAGTTCTTTATGGATACGTCCTTCTACTGGAGCTTCCCTTCCACTCTTACCATCACCCACTTCACTAAGAAATAATGATACATACAAGAAACGTTTATCTGGAGTATCAATATGACTCTTCCTCATATGATTAAACATACCTGTAGTCTTACCACTCCCCATAATAGCATCAACTATCTTGACAGGGGTTTGAATAGCGGACTGCTCCTTAATAGTCTGTTCTTCTGTGCTCAATATTATTCCCTCCTTTATTAATTAAAATATCAGCTAGTCTACATTATAACAGAAGAATTAGAAATTAACAACAAACTATTTCTAATAACACCCTACTTCTTAGAAGCTGATTTCTAACTTTACTCTTAAAATATCTTTATATTGAAAGACTAAACCAATGTGATTAGAAATACCAAATCAAGACGACTTTGCTAACGTGAGTTGTCTTGTCAGACGGACAACGTCCAGAAGAGGATACCTTTTAGAAGAGTATAAATAACCATAGTAATCTTTACTTAAACAACCCTACTCTAGAGAGTGCTAAATATAAGGGTATTAGAAACTAGATAGAAGAAGTTAGAGAAATCCTTCTATTATATTTCTATCTTATAAAATATCCCCCTCTCCAAAAGGATAACATTTACAACCTTGTTGTAGAAATATCAATAGGTTATAGAATATAACAAAATATCATAGGGAGATAGAAATATCCTAGAAACATATCTATTTTATAGAAGCCTATTTTATAGAAAGTAAATATCTGAAAATAAAATTTTCTGGGAGGTGTTATTTTGGGAAGAGTGTTATCTATTTGGGGATGAAAATATCTGGGAGAGGGTTCCTTTAGAGAAAGGTGTATTGTTTGAGTAAGGTATTGTTGATAAAGGTGTTTTCTTATTAAGGAAGAAATTTTAGTGAGAGGTGTTAAGCACTGTTATAGTATAACATATCACTAACTTTTAAATATTAAAATATCTACCAATATCAAGCACTTTCTTAGAATAAATCCCCCAAGCATATAACATTCTAGTATATGTTACCTTATCACAAAGAGTCTCCTTCTGTAACTACGTTACAATATAACATCTCTATTCAAAAGGGTTGCATATACAAATAAGATACATTCTCAATTATATTGAACATAACATAGTTTATAGGATGTCATCTATAAGAGGTTATTACTCTGTGAATACATATTCACAAATAGAATACTTATGCAAAGAGGGTATTCCTTCTTATAGAAAGTCATTTGTTGATAATAGTTATCATATGAGAACAGTTATTGTTTATGAAAGGGTGTTATATTATCACGTACGTGATAGAAGTGTTATGTTATAGCATAGCTATAGAAAGTGTTATGTTATAACGTTCCGTTATGAGATAGGTTTTTCCTATTAAATGTTCCATTTAGAAAGTTATTACCTTTTATAGTAAGTGTTTGTGTTCTTAGTGTGTTTAACAACCCACATAAGAAGCACCTCCACTCACAAAGGATATACCTCCCCAAAATTACCCTTCCTAAATAGAGTACTTTTGTTACTACGTAACAGAATAATCACCCTTTGTAACGTAGTTACACAAGACACCTCTTTATACTTCGTATAGCCTATCACAGCTGCATTTCATGCAAACATAACAATCTATTAAAGCTACACTCTCATAAGCTCCTTACACTAGCTTATAGGTAGCTAATTTTTTATAAATAAACACCTCCTAAAAGCAGATAACACTACCTAAAAATGTTACATTATCACACTAATCCTATGTTAGTAAGAATAATACTTCTGTGACGTTGTCACAAAGAGGGTTAACTATTTGAAAACATTATATTTCTTTACTCTGTAAAGGGGGTTTACACTTAGTAAAGTAGTCTATTTGGTCAGCGTGATTTATCCAAGGGTAACACTGCGTTTAGGATAATGTTATATTGTAACGTTGTTACAAAGAAGGGTAGGTTTAAGAGGGGTTTTACAGGTGAAGAAAAACCCCAGTTAAGGGGCTTTTATAGGTTTGGTGGTAATAATTCCTATTTAAAGTGTCGCTCTATAGTAATTAGGATCATTAGGAAAAGGATATACACGGAGATCATGCCCTTTGTATTTTATCCATAATTGCTGGTCTATTTTCCAGATTGTTCGTTCAACTGTTGTGAACACCTCACCCTTGCGGATGCTTTTATTTGATAGTTGTTTGACTTCCCGCACTTCCACATACCCTTTACCTAAGTTTACTTTGTTCATGGGAATAATTCCTATTTAACATGTCCAACTATTACAAAAGTAATTATACTCTTTTTCTGTACCATCTGAATAAATAACATATATAACACTATAATCAGATCCATAACTCCAGCCTTTGAACTGAGGATGTTCCCCAAAATCATCAGGGTGTGGGAGTTCACTAGGTACGTTAAAACTTGTTTCATTATACCAATCATTTATATTTATGTTCATGATAATAATTCCTATTTAGAATGATAGTTGTTCGAAATAAGCTTTCATTTCGTTAGCATACTCGACACACTCTTTTTTAGTCTTTGCGCGGTGTTGGTGATCTGCTTCGAAGTCACCTTCTAGACTTAACACCCACTTGTTGCCGTCTATGTCTTGATCCTCTACACCTGAATACTGTCCGTAAGATTGTAAGCTAAGCTCAAGACCATTGTCTAAAGTTGTGAAGTAAGAGCCTTGAAAACGTCTAGTAAATTTTAACATTGTGATAATTCCTATTTATTTAATTTGTCCCGTTTGGGTATGTCTATATAATAACAAACCCTCACCAAACGTCAACCCTTTCAACAAATAAATTCAATTATTTTATATATGATAACTGTTCTCAACAAAACCACCTATGCACAAACAATTAACTATGTCAACACTATTTATTTTTGTTACATTGTAACACACCACCTTTAATCCGAGCTGTACGCCTCGCTGTGGCATTTTAAGATTTAGCTAACAAAGTGTATTACTACCCTGTTAAAAGTGGCATACAGTGCAATACAGGAATTTTACCTATTTTAGGGTATTTTTGCCATTCACCAACGTTATAATGGTAGATACCCTTATTAATACAGTGTCAACAATAATAATTATAATAAATAATACTAACCTTATAACAAAACGTTATTTATAAAAGAGTTATTTTTCTGGTAAGGTGTTGTTCTTCTATCAAGTGTATACATTTATGTATATTGTCTTTATAAGGACAAGGATACACTATTAAAAGGTTTTAATAAAAAGTAAAACGCTCTCAGATTAAAACCTTAATAACATTAAAACCTTAACAAGATTAATATTCTCTCAGGTACTTAATTATTTGTTAAATCAAAAACCTGTTAGTATCAGATCCTCTATTAGCTTTAAAACTCATTCAAATAAAGATCAACCACCTCAAAAGTATTTATATCCTTCAAAGAGTGTTCTTCGAAAATAGTTGGTACATCATCAAACCATTGCAGATCATAACAATGACCTATAACAAAAGTATGATGAGCAAATAACCTTCCAATGTAAGCACTATCTAATCCACGTAAACCACCTTCGAAAAACTCCCCTGCCTTAACAGTTAAATCTGGATTAATTGTAATCATTCTCGTTAATGTAACAGTGCTGCCAACTTTGTTTTTAAGTAATATGTTTTGTGTAAATGTTTTAGTTTTCATAATAAATTCTCTTAATGTGTTTCGTTTCAATACAATAATCATCTCATAACTTTGTTATAAAAACAACCCTTTTCAACAAATAAATCACTATTCATCAATAAACATCTCTTTACAACGTTTACTATCTTTAACAATAGCTATTCCGAATAAAGTGTACACTGTTATGAAAGCAACAACCCACGGTAAGACGCTTATAAAACTATTAATATAATCTGACATGATAAACCCTCTTTTAAAATTAAAACCTTTGTTAAAGCACCTTTTACTAAAAAACATTACTCAAACGAAACACTCTTAACCAATCTAAAATTATCAAAACAACCACACTAACAGGGATACACAGTAATAAAAAGGATGTTATAAAAGATTGTATTTTCTTACGTTTATTAACCTTTGCTAAATAGTCTTGTGTTCTTTGTGAATGGTATTTCATGTTGGTGTTCTCTTTTAAATTGATGGACAATGACAGAATCGAACTGTCACCAGCACTAAACGTTAACCAAGTCGAGGGAACATATATTATATGCCGTAAAGTACCAGACTCCCGAAGATGCCCTTTTATTTAATTAAACTATTTTATTAAGATGCAAACATTGTTACATATTCACATCAATAAAACAACTATTATTCATTACCCTCTATCTAATCTCTTCTTAAAGTTCAAAGAAAAACCACCACCTTTGCAGATAACCAAAACTAAAGGTTCAAGATTGTTTGACGTGTTCACAGTCTTATTATATTCAGCAACCAATAATTTTAAAGTTTCTAGCCTACAAAGTGTTAAAAATTCGTTGTTAGTGTCAGTTGCTAACATGTAATCATTTGCAGCGATTAGTACTTGGTTATATTTGATAGTCATAATATTATTCTCTCAATTTGTTTAAAAGGCTAACACCCTTGCCAGCCAACAAATACATATTATCAAAACGTTTTACTTTGTGCAACCTTTATTTACAAAATAATCTAACTTTTATCAGAACACACCTTTATCAAGGCACACCATCCCCACACATACACCTTTATCAAAGGTCACCTTTATAGTGTGATCATACATCATAAGAGTGTGTTCACCGTCCTGTAAGCCGCCTTTACTCAACAACAACCCCAGTGCATTAATAGCGTTCTTAAAGTGCTTAGAATCACGCTCCGAATGGTTAATTTGTGCTAAACTGTCTTGCACTTGTCCAAAAAGAGACTCTTTTTCAATGTTAGCTATATTACTAGCATGTTCCGCTTTAAAAGCTTGTTCTTGAGAATGTTTATTGTTGAAAAATAGTCCCATCTTAAAGACTCCCTTCTATTGGAAAGTGTTTTACTTTTCGTGCTTGTTTACGTTCTAATCGAATACTCTTTTTACATTTACGTGTAGCAGTGTTGTCATTTTCAAAGCGTGACTGTTTGGTACGTGTGATTTTTTGAGTAGTGTTGTTTGTTTGCATGATAGAGCCTTATTTAAAGTAGTTGTGAGGGCTTGCGCCCTTTTAAAAGGTTTTCTATATTAATAATCTTCTAAAAGCTCTCTTAATTCTTCAAGCTGTTTTTGTGTGAACAAACTATTCAATTGTTTAGCGTTCTTTTGGCAAGCTCTGTAAATTTCTAAAGATTTGATACTATCTTGGTCATAGCCGCAGTTATTACAAAAATCTTCAAATAATTCATGGCCGCAATCACTATCTAATAAAAGGGAATACAACACACTTGCAGCGGTAGGACTAACAGCGTAGCAAGAACCCCCAGTATAAAAAGTGTTTTTGTAACCATTACTTAGTTTAAAATCATTGTCAATTAAATGTAAACCTTTTTCTATATTAGCCTTTTTTAGCTCTTTGTTATACTTAGTTGATAAAGTTGATAAACTAGTGTAAGTACCTTGTTTAGTTTTTAATACTCTGTGACCTAAACCTGTTTTAAATTCAGTGTTGATAAGGTTACTACCCTTGATAAAAGAGATATTAAATAAATCGTGTTGCCATTCTGAGTCCTTAGAACAATCTAAAAGATATACACTTTTATAAACTACGTTATTGTCTTCTAAAAACTTAGCTACTGCGATATCTTGGTCATTGATTGAAATAGATGTTTTCATAATAGTACTCTTTTTAAATAGTGGCGTAATTGCCTGTTAATAATTCTGTTGTTAAACCGTTGTAATCAGCGGCTTTGTTAAGATGTGCTTAGTATAATATTAAACACATCAACAAAGCAAGCTTTTATTTAATAAGTTTTTCAAGCTTATTTAAATCATTTTTCATCAATGTAATTTCACGTACCAAAAATGAATTAATTTGTTGTTCAATATTAGCTACCACAAGATCAACATTTTCAGGTAAGCAATAAATAAAACCTTTTAATTTATAGTTAAACTTAGGAACAAAGAATAAATCATTTATATCTAGATTTGAATTATTCTCATAAAAATTACTTGATGAGCAAGAACCTAGCTGACTTACAAAATCACAACCGTTTGCTGGTGATACTTGAGGTCTTACACTTACTTTTGTCTCTACTTTGTCAATCTTCAAACCATTTACATTATCAAAAGACCAAGACAGGTTTACAAATGTATTACCATCTACTTTAAAAGTTTTTAAATCAAAAGTTTTCATAATAATATTCCTAAAAGTAATAATTTGCCGAAGGTGGCGCTTTGTTTCAATATGGTAATTCTAGTCTAAGTGGTGTTTGTTGTCAACGTTTTATTTAATAATTACAAAGATTTTTAATACCGTCCAATTTATCAGAACACATATAGCTAATTTCATATGCAAAACCATAATTAGATGCTTCAGCTATTGCCCACTCGTTAACTTGTTTTTCAGTGCCTACTACAAATTGCTCTGATATGTGGCCTAATTTGTTTGTAAATACAACGCTGTAAAATTTAATCATAATATTACTCTCTTCTTTTTAAAAGTTAATGTTTTTGTTTAGATGCGTTCTATTCTACACAAGATAAAACAAAACGCAACAACTAAAACACTATTTTATAAAATTAATCCCTGTTTAAAAATTCTTTTAACGTTCGCGGAATAGTACCCGCTGTTAACTCTTTTTCTGTGTCAATGTCAAACACTGCCCGAATATAACCATCATCCGCAAATTTTGCCGCACTTCTTAAACAGTTGAATGTTTTTAAAGGTTTCTTTTTACTTGGAACAAATACGCCGTACATAATAACACCCTTTTAAATTAACAACGTTTACCAGAACGATCCACCACTGATAGGATATTACTATCTGAGAAACGTAAACTCTTGGCAGCGGCATAATCAGCACACCATTTATTTACAGAACGACCACTTTTAAAATTAATTGTTATGTTCATTAGATAAGCCCCCTTTTAAGCAAAGCTATTTAAAACAGTAATAACGTTTTTATTATGCAATTTTCTTGCTAATAGTTTACTTTTTAAATCTGAGTAATTAGCAACTTTTACAGCTTTACCACCTTTAACAACAAAGCTTTGACGTTTACGTGTCACTGTGCAAGATACATTCCATTTGCCGCTAGAATCCTTTTGACGGGGAGCTGTTGCCGCAAGTCCTTGTGCTTTTAAGTAGGCTGTTAATTTGCGAGCGTTTGAACGTGTGTTTAAGTTTATTGTTTTCATAATATATTCTCTTTGTTAATGTAATTGTTTAATTGAGTGTTGATTGTAGCGGATAACGTTTTAGGTGTCAACCGCTTTTTGTGATTTATTCGTCAATCATAGATTGAAGCATTTCATCAATGTTGTTTCTTTTTGCAAATTCACTGCAAAAATCATCAATAAAAGCGTTCAGAAAATAACTGTCGTCAGTCTCATCACTTGCATAAAGTTCTGAAAATATTCCATCATTTTTTAAAATCTTTCCTAAATCATTATATACAGTATCTGCACCTGAATTGTCCCAATGGGCGCGACCTTTACCGTTGCCGTTCATATCACTGTCTTGATAGCAGATACAAAAACCATCAAACCAGACCGCAATTTGGTTATATTCATACTGATGATCGATATTCCCTTGAAAAGCACTAAACATAATTTCTATTAGCTTGTCTTTGTTTTCTTTGTAAAAGATTTCAGCTTGTTCAAGGGTTATTGACGTTTTCATAATATTCTCACTTTCTTTAAGTGGCTAACACCCTTGCTAGCCAGTGATTTAATAATAGTATAGTTGATTATTGATTGCAAGGATTATTTTAAATTTTATTCATTATTTCATATTTACGGTTTAATATCTCTTTACCAGCCTTTATAAGTTTTAAGGCTTGTTTTTCTGTGAATTTGTGATCACCGCAAAACTTACCAATTGACAGATAATTATTAGCCCATTCTAAATATACATATACAGGATAAATAAAATCATTATAAACAGCTTGCACATAAGACGGTGCAACACATTCACTAAGGTGAGCCATACAGTTACGTTTATCTAAAAACAAGGCTGTATGCATAGTGTTGTTTCTATCAGCGTTTAAACTTGCGTACAATGCTGATTCTACGCTGTGGAAGTGTTCACAAGTGTTTTGATTTAGTTCTAACATAATATTTCCTAAATGTTTATTTCTCAAGTTGATGATTTAAGTTTACACGATTATTTTAATACGTCAACAAGTTATTTCGAAATTAATAAAAACTTTTCTATAACTCCCACACGGTGAAAAAATAACCTGTAAAAATTTATCCTCGTTTTTAAAAATTTCATTACTTGAAAACGTATTAATTGTAGATAATTGCAACTTGTGATCATTTATTATCTGATCAAGCTCTTTGTTAGTCGGGTTTATTTGTTTCATAATGCACCACCTTTTAACCACTCAGGATCACCACAGCAAAATGCAACTTTCAAAGGCTTATCACGGTTTAGCCATTCTTCAAACTTGCTTTTTAAATATTCTTGATAGGCGTGTTCGGTAGTCTTGCCTAATACAACTAGCATTTTAAAAGAGTTGGGAGCGGCTACAGGTGGCACTTTAAAAGGCTTATTTTCTATGTTAACAGGTGGTTGTAATAGTTGCACAAGTGTGTCATGAGTTTTATGTGTTTTACCTGTCGCAGCGGTGTACATATTACAAAGTTCTAAAGCCATAGTTAACACATAATTATAATGTTCCACACTTTCACGTATCCATATCGCGCTAGGGTGGTTTTTATGTGTTAATTTGTAGATACCTGTAAGGGCTTGATCACCGTCTGAAACATGGTGAGCCGCTGATAAAATCTGTGCATACTCAATTATCATTTTGTTTCTGTGAATCGTGCAGTGTTCACGTGCGCATTGTATTGGGTCTGAATTGGTGTAAAAAATATTCATAATATAAAACCTTACTTATAGTAGCTTGCAGTGTTGAAACCTGTTTTAGTTTGTTTTATTTCAGTGTGTTCATAATAAACACCATCTTTAAGAATGTAAAGCATACCATGTAAGTAATTTGTTTTTATGACTCTATTACCTTTGTAGGTGTATTTCCTTTGAAGTTTTAGGATCATGTTAGGTTTATTTTTAAACTTTATAAGTAAAGAGTATTTATGAAACCCTTGTGATCTTTCTAATTCATCATAAAGGTCTGCTAATTGGACAAAATCTGGATTATAATCTATCTCTATTCTATGGTGAGCTAATAACATAATATAAAGCCTTATTTGCTTATGTAATTTCAATACACATAAAGATACACTATTTACAGCACATAGCAACTTTTATTAAAAGAATTTACGTGCAGAAAAGTGTATCAATTTAGTAAAAATACGTGCAGAAAAGTGTTGACGTTTGAAAAGGTATTGTATTATAATATTGGTATAGTAACTCGGAGCAGTGAAGGGAAACGCAGCAACCGATCCTGTCATTCTGGTAATGCGATTGAGAATAATTATCAACTAGTAGATGTGAAAAAGCCGCAATTAAGCGGCTATATTTTAGAGAAACGTTTTAATTTGTGATTGGTGTGATTTTTAGGACTTCAAATCTTAAAAGACGGGGATCTTTTTCAAGATTCTCTATTATTGTTTTTTCTGCCTCAAAGATATGTTTAGCATATACTTTACAATCATTAGTAAATTTTATCTCGCCATCTTTGTTTTTCGTGACTATATCATAACTATAACTATTCATAATGATCACCTAATTGTAGTAAGGCACTACCCCCTAAGTAGTTGTCCCCACTTTTACCCCAAGCGTACCCCTTTAACTTTGTTCGCATAGGGTGTGTTTTTCTCTTTTCTTCAGCATAATTTATTTTCTCATCTAAATTAAACACCAACCCATAATGATCCTGAATTAGGTTTAAAAAGTCGATATCAGCTGGCGGTAGTTTATCAAAAACTTTTCCTATACATCCTGAAAGTGTTATTATTTCAAGATGGCTTAAACCTCTTTGATCAAGGCCGTATATGCAAGCTGGTTCAATATTCAGTTTATCCTTGCTAACTATGTTTAATAATCTTTTATTGTCTTTGTTTTTCCATTGACGATCTGCAAAACTTTGTTTAACTTCTTTTAGTGAAATGGTCATTTTAAAATTACCTTATAGATTATTTAATAAGTTTGAAAGTACAGTTTAAACGGTTTTTATTAACGTTGCAATAGTCTTGTATACCTTTTAAAGCTGTTTGTTTATCCTTGGCTCTGTACTCTTCTGTACGTGATCTTTTTTCCATAGTATAAGGGCAAGTAAAATTTAACTCAAATAAAAACGTTTTCATAATATAGAACCTTTGTTAATTAGTGGTAGCGTTTAACTGCCTTTTAAAAATCCGTCCCCCGTTGGAACAATGCCATTATTACAAATAGTTGGTCACGTGTCAACAACCTTTTATAAAATAGTTTAACTTTTATAAAATAGTTTATTAAGTTTAGTAAAATAACACTATTAGTATTAAGATCTGAAAAGTTTTAAACTATTTTAATTTATTTGTTGACAGGGTAAAACGTTTGCTTATATAATGTAGGTATTCAAACAAGAGGTATTATTTAAGGGGTTATGTTATGAAAGAATTAAAGGTAGAAAGTATAGAGGATTTTTATCTAGAATCTAATCTAGGGCAAGATAAAGAATATTATGGCAAGAGATTGTGGTTTGTATGTCCAAATTGTAAACATGAAACGTTTCAACTTGTAAAAGAGTGTGATCACCATCATGATTTCAATTTAAAGGGTTGCATTATTGGAAGTTGTTGCAAAACTGATTTTAAAATACTTTTAAATTGATTCACAAAAAGCCCTTGCAATTAACTTTGTGAGGGTTTATACTTACTTTAACAACTTGAGAAACAAAGCGTAACCTGTATTGAACGCAGACACTATAGTCTAAAATGGATTGCATACTCCAGCCCTGCCTGTAAGAAAATCCAACGTTATGTTATAACATATCCCCTCTTTTGAAATGTTATATTATCACAAAACAAATCCCCCTTAGAATGAATCTAATTCTCATAAAAATTTTTCCTGAATCTAATATCCGTGTGAATCAAAAACGTATCAAGACCTTTTCCTTTTCAAATCAAATACTTAGCAGGATTATTTTTGTAAACGGTTCTAAACAATTTCCCCTAATAATAACTTTTCCATCAGGTTCTCTCCTCAAAATAATCCCCCCACAGAATAACTTTTCTCGCAGAGATATACTCTCTCAGAAGCTCTCTCACGCCACGTAACACTCTTCTTATACAATCACCCTACTTAAACTAGAAAACCTCTCACAAGTAGCTTATGCTTGCAAGAGGTTTATGTTTTGAATCAGATTTACGTCAGGTTTAGATTTTCTCGTATACCGTAATCACTTTCTCAACAGGTTTCACTTCGTGAATAGTGTCTTCAATATAATCATATTCATGACCATTGAAACTATAATAAGCATATTCACAACAGTAAATCTTACCTTTAAAAGAGAAGATCCCTGTACAGGCTTCTTGACCACCCTCACCACCGCCGTTTTGATCTAAATGTTTATAACCTATTGATTCCATATAATCTTCTTCAAGTTTATTGTTGTAATCACGTACTTCTTGGTAAGCTGAATATTGCTTATTGTATAGTTCAGGGTCAGATTCTTTCAAAGAATACCGTGGATAAGCTGGGTACTCCTTAAAAGAATTCAATGTTACCCTAAAATCACCTTCACACATGTTAAATAACATATCAGAAATACCGCCATCATAAAATTCTAACACATCTTCAAAAACACTCATATCAACTTTACTCATATTACTCTCCTATAAAAGAATTTAATTTTCTAACAATTTCAATATTTGGACGATAGAATTTATCAATGTTTCTGATAAGATATTCTGTTGCCCAACCTTTCGTTAACGATGTAATAGTTTTCCGAACACTCCAAGGGTAAGCTTTCATCCAAGACGTTCCGTGAGGAATAACCCACCTTTCGAATAGTATTACATGTATTTCTTCCTGAAACATCCTTATCTGTTCAGATTCTTCCATGCTGAAAAACTTCTCCTTGTCAATCAGAACACTTTCCCCTTCACGTAAACACTTTTCATAAACGGGACGTTCTGGAGATGATGCTACCTCATGCAGAAGGTCATGGTCATAAATGTAATCTACGTGGTCAGTGAAAAACTCTTCTTTCTCTTGCTTCAAGGATAGAAAACTCTTATCACCTAGTTCTTCTTTCCAATACTCAATCAATTTTGCAAACAGTTCTTCTTGGATAACACATCCTTTCTTCTTCATAAACAATACATCTAAATAATGTTTATTCCACATAGGGTTATCCCATCCTAAATGAGAACACTTTATGGTGAATAAGCTATCAGGAAGGGCATACCCTTCGGAATCAACCTCTACTAAATCAATTACGTACCGAGGTATAATTTTCAAATCAAGTCCTTTCCTCAAATGGATTTCCTCATCACACCACATATCCAAGTCAGAAGGGGTTCTTCTGGAAAGGGAATACTTTTGTGCTGCAGTACTTCCGATGATTATTTGTTTCACAGGGTGTCCTCCTAATAACCTATATCCTCTGTTAATAGAATAATTTTCTACCTTATAATTATTCTCCTTATTTAACTACCAAGCAAAATTACCCACATCTAAGTACACTTGGGAATGTCTACGCAATACATTATCCCCGCTAGGGTTAGCTGGTAGAATGTCTTTATGTGTAGCACGAATAAAACCTCGCCATTGGAAACTCTCTGAACGCGTCCCTCTATGTTCATCTGCTTGTGTAAAACGTTTCCAAGTTTCGGGTTCAATAGTTGAGATAACACCATCCTTGCGGAATTCTGTCAAGGGTAATCCACTTAACCACAAATACATAGGTAGATCTAATCTAACCAAACCCCAATCCTGAACATTGTTTACACGAGGTACATTATCATAATGCCAATTAGGTATACAGGGCCATTGAGATGGCATTAACATATGCACCTTCACATCCCAAGTAAAATCTTCCATATTTTCTGGAAAGGATTCAAACACTAATTGATAAACATCTGGCATGTACTTCTTCAAATCTTCATCAGATGCTCGGTGAACACCATTATGCTGTTTTGTCCAATCAATACTCATGATTATTCTCCTATAATAATGATTTAAAACAAACTCTCAACAGCAGACTTCTCTTTCTGGAAGCGTTCTTTCTCCTCAGAAATCTTATTCTCATATTGTTTTATACGGAAATCATAATGTCTTTTCAAAGACTCTCTTAAAACTCGGATAAACTCTTCGTAAGCTTCATCCCATTTACCCGATTCATAATTCCAAGAGTTAAAACCGTACTGAGATTCATTATACCAATAAGTTCTATCTGCAAACTTATAAAATTCCCCGTCAGGTAGTTTTATAAAGCTGTTAACACTCACTCCAGTATCATGACAATTTATGCTGAAAAGGAACCTATCATTCTCAATATTACCTCCTTTAGAGTGGTATTTTGTATTAGCATAGTAATGTTCTTTCAAAAGGAAACCTAACCTTAAGGAAGCCACTTTATCTTTTAAGCGTTGACATCTTTCAATGTCTTCTTCTAAACGTTTTATCACTGTATTCATAATTTGTACTCTCCAACATCTAATTCTGTTTCAGTTGCCCAATGAATGATAATAAACTGTTCCAAGAAATCTTCATCTGTATAATCAGATAATACTCCTGCAATATCTTCTTTCCTTTCAGGATGTTCTTCTAAGTATCGTTCCGCAGAGTTCTTACTATACCGAATAGCAGCCTTCTCAGAGACAACCACTTCATAATCACCATCCTCTCTGTGTTCAACGTAACTATAATTTTTCATAAAAACTTCTCCCTCAAACATCCACTTATGCACAACACAACCTTTATCATAAACAAACCCCCCAGTACCAACCCTTTCACGATTATCCACCTTCGGACAAGAACAATCTTTGAAACCAAACCTATACGTCTGATAATTCTTATCGTAAGAGAATCCCCACAAGAGTTGTAACGTTGTTTCTAAAGATTCTACGCATTCTACCGCATCTTTATACGTTTCACAATAGTAAAGAGGACGGCTATGAATAATATGAATCTTGTCCATAATAGTTTGTATTGCTGTAATTGTACTCTCTGATAAATCTCTCTGTCTTGCAAGAGAAAGGTTTATCTGTGGAGATGAGTTTTCTTTCAGGGTGTATTCTTTCATCCATCACTCTCCTTGAGGAGGGATTGATAGATAAACAAAGCTCCCTTGATAATCAGAATATGTTTTCACAAGGAATCCTCTTACTTTCAAAAGTTCCTCTGTTTCAGAAAGACTTACACCTTCTGGGATAGAGAACCCTTGTTTGTTATGGGTAAACTTTGGGAAAACTTCCTTCTCCAACCAAGTATCAATGATAGTGTTTTTATCACTCTGTTTAAGTTTTAATAAGTTTTCCAAATCTTTAGCTGTTTTCATATTATTCCCCTTTAAACTGACTACTATTTTCACAAAAGTCATACACTAACACAAAATCCTTATAATCACAATCATTGTGATCATAGTATACATCCCCAAAAGATTCTAATGCAATAGCAACTTGATTCATAATAGAATGATTTTTACCCCAGTGTCCTATAGAGAAGATTATTTTATCTCCTTCAAAGGTATCTTCGTAATCACAAGAACAGTTTGGGAGGATATTTAAAACACGTTTAGGATCATCACCACACCCAAAAATAATCTCTACGCAGTCCATATTATAAGCCTGTAATTTAACTCCGTTCGTGAATAATTCTGCTTGTGCTTTATAATCTTCTCCCCAAAGAAACTCTGCACGACTATTAGCCTCTGTGTTATTCTGCCAATAACCGTCAAGTTCTTTTCTCACCCAAACATTTAGTTGTTTCACAACAGCATTAACAACATCTACAAATTTATCTTTCCCACATGTAACAAACATTTTCGAATCTACTGACATATTATTCTCCTATTTGTAAAACGGACTTAAATACCTATCAACAACAATACTCTCTCTCAAAATAAAAATAATCTTCTTCAACTGACTATGCTTTTTGACAATATTACCTTCTTCATCTAACCAAGTCAAACCTTCATAAGAAGACATGTGTTGTTTAAAGTTGTGTTTATTCAAATCTTCACATGTAAAACGAAAATCTCTTTTCCAATTGAATAACTTTGATAACAGGTTGTCTTCTAAAGTATAATTAACTTCGAAAACACCATTTTCATTTGATGTACAGTAACCGTAAGACTTCATAATAACCTCCTCGTAAAATTAATACTCTTATAAACAGAAACACCCTCCAAGAGATGTTCTCTGTTTCGATAGAGTTAATCTTACTGGAGGGTTGTTTGTTTGTCAAGAGGGAAAATTGAATAAATCAAGTTGTTTTGTGGGAAATTAATTATTCTTTTACCCAATTAGATAATCTCTGGGTGAATTTTGTTAAAGTGTTGTTTAATTTACCCTCAATACTTTCTGAAAGCCATCTTACTACTGTAAAAGGTGTTACTAAAAGTACACTCACTATAGCAACTACTAACCAGATATAAAACTTCCAATTTAAAACAGGTTTAAGATTTAGATTTGGCATCTACTCTCCCCTCAAAGAATTTGAATTGACAAGGTGTTATTAAATTGTATATTCCCTCTTTACAACTTAACCCTCCTTGTTTGTTTATATACCCTTCAAAGGTGTCTTCTTCAGTTAGACAACTATATAGCAGATGGCCTCCAGATTGGCACGACTTAATGTAACCTTCTCTGTCTATGAGCTTAAACACTCTTAATAAAGGTCTTTTAAAACGTAACTCTTTTGGTCGAGGAGGTATCCCCTCTTTACGTAAATACTCCCCGATAGAATTATATCTTGGAGTAGATAGACAATTCCACAAGGCTGCGCTTATTAGGATTAAAGCTGTTAACCCAAGTGCTGTGTATAAGATTATGTAACCCATTATTCAAGCTCCGTTGAAAGATCCCACATTACTTGAATAAGGTCAGGTTCTTCATGATAATCTCTGAACCACTTCAAAACACAACCAGAAGAGTTAACTGTTTCTGATGCGCCTTTTATCAAAGATGTTATCTTATCCTCGGGAATATTTAAGTCACTCTCCAAATCTTTAATTTTATAAGATAACAATTCTTCTTCTAAAGCTTCCACTTTACCTTGTAGTTTATCTATTAAGTAATCTCTGTAATCTTCTTTTATCATTGTAGTATCTCCCGAAATAATACCCTAAATTGTTGAGTTGATATTACTTTATTAAATATCTTCTGTCAACTATTATTTTAAAGTTTCGTATGTATATTCTCCTAAGTCAATACGCAATTTTAAGAAAGCTATATAATCTTCCAGAGAATACCTTTCTTGTACAGGGAGTTTATATTCTAAATAGGTGGTGTTACCTTTTACAAGTTGTTCTATTCCAAAATGTGTATCGTTTACGAAAAGTGTAAACCCTTTGTATGTTTGTTTATACATGTTAAGATTCCTTTACAATATGGCAGTTGTCACTAAAACCTAAAACATGTTCGTAAGCCTTGTGCATAGTGTCTTTTAATTCTTGTTCTTTCTCAATAGTACATCTGAAATCGTCGTGTACTTGTACTACAAGAGTTTTATGGTTCTGTATCATACTGTCTAAAACAAAGTCATTTATTTCAGCCCCAACGTTCTGTACACAATATCCTCTGTGGCTACTAAAGAACACTTCTCCAATCATATGGTGGTAGTCTAACATAATATCGATAACTTCTGCAGTTGGTATCATCTTAGAGGGGATTTTACCTTGTTTATGAAGTTTCTCAAGGTCCATATTTTCACTTATCCACATACTAAGTGCTCTTTTTGCCTGTGTTATATTATCACAGTTCAAGCATATAATAAAAATAGCTTTTGCTAGTTTCCTTGCTGTCTCAGGTTCATATCCATTCTCGTGTAGTACATCTAGTGTGTAAGGGTCTCCTTCCATGATTTCTTGTTTAATTGAATAGGCTATAGAAGGTTCAAAACCTTTATAATCATAGCAACAGGTAGAATCACCACCTATGATCACCTCATCACGTTTCTCTCCACTTAATCTTTGATACTCACTCACCATTACTGATCTCCCACCATGATTGAAATCTTTGTTGAATACTTTATATATCTGGGCATCCAACCGTGTATCTCTAAACAACACTTCTACTCCAAGACTAAACTTATTGTATCTTTTAGCATGAGCTATAGCTCTTTTGGCATACTCATTTATTCTGTAAGTCTTTTCCTTTTTATTTTCATCCCTCAATTTAACTACATCATCTAATAAGTCAAAAGTTTCTGGTCTAACGACGTGCTTATCGTACATTTCTTTTAGTTTATCATTAACCTTGAAATAACTTCTAGAGAATACTGTTGCAACCCATTCTTTACCAATGAATCCATAGTCCTCAACTTCTCCTCCTATAGTGAGGTCACCATAATCTTTCTGATGGAGGAATTGAAACAAAGACCTTGTGTAAGTATAACTTACTTTCCTTTTCGTGTCTCTCCCGTTAACTATAATTTTCTTAGAATAGTTTGACTCATCCAACGTTATACCGAAAGTATCTTTTCTTGCTATAACACTTTTATTAAGATTCAGAACAAAACATCCGACTGCATTCTTTATTAACTTTCTTCTATTAACTGTTAAATTTACAAAATTACCCTTTAAATATTCTTCAAAATCTTCAATCAAAACCTCTCTTAGTTTGAATAAATATTTAGGTATTTTATGGTCTATTTTGTACATCTGAAATACCCCCTGAACACAAATACTTTACTATATATTATTTATTATTATCAAACACTTACTACTTTGTAACCCCTGTTTTGTCTTTTATAGTAGGAACTACTACCGCTATAACGCGGAATACAACCTTCTCTAACCCCTCTCAAAGAACATAACATCTTCTAACAATCCTACCTTATCTTCTCCAGCATTCTTTGTAATAAATACCTCACCATTATAGTAAGCTACCCACTCTAAATCATTATCTAAATCTAAGTAAAGAGTATCACCTCTCATATCAATCTTGTGTGTATAGTTAATTATCATATCACCTCCAATAAAACTTTATTATAGCAGTTAAACTCTTGTACAGGAAGCCTTCTGAACGGCTATAAATAAACCTGCTTGTCAACTCCTTATATTATACAAAGAATCCTTCCTAATAGTATTGCAAATAAGAATCCACTCCTTTTCAAGTTTTATAGCCTCCTCTTTAGAAAGGTTATCCTCCACAGCCCACACTTGAATATGTTTACCTTCGAAAAGGTCTCTATTAAGTTGCACACAAGAACTCTTCCCGCTTAAAGGGTGTTTATATCTAGCACCAACACCCCTCCCGATATAACGATTTACTCCATCAACTTTCACAGCATAGACGTAGTTACCTTCAAAAGAACCCCAGAAGTTTCTATTAAACAACATAACACCTCCTTACACCACCACCTCTCATCTCAACACTCCCATCCTCAAAGCAATCCAGATACATCTCTCCAAGAAGATTACCACATCCACAGAATAACTCTTCTCCCATGTTATAGTTGCAGCAACCATGCCCCGTTTTAAAAAGAGGAATAACACCTTCTAGAAAGCTCCTCTCACCAACTACAAGACGTTTCTCAGAGGATTTTACTACTTGGAAGTAACCTTCTATCCCATGAACCTCAAAGTCTCTGTTATACGCTGGAGAAGCCTTCTTAATATAGAACACTCCTTTCTTCATACGAAAATCACTTTGACTATAAGATATTCCGTGATCAGAGGTATGTATCTTAGAAAGACTTCCTTTTGTGAGATAGCCATGTTTATCGAAAGATACCTTTTGGTAATATAAATCCTGTGTTAAGAGGGTGCTACATTTTGAACATTTTAGTTTCATAACCCAAACACTCTCATCAACTCAGAACCTAACACATACCCGAAAGCTACAAGACTCCCTCCAAACCAAAAACCTTGCCACAGAACAAAGCAATCAAAGCCTCGAAAAGGTTTACCCTTAGAGTATAAATATTTACCAACCCAAGGTGTGTCACTGAAGAGAAGTGTCAATCCTACAAAAGGACACCACATCAGTAAATGTTCTAATAATTTATTCATAATCTACCCAACCCTCACTCAATAACATACGTTCATACCAAGAAAACTTTCTTCCTTTAATAGCTTCGTACATATTACAATAAGGATTAACTTCTAACGGATTATTAATCACTTTCACAAAAGAATGATAATCTCCAATAGAAGCTTTCGTCATCAACTGTTTATTTTTATCAAGAGGTTTCCAATTAATAAGATGATAATCCCAACTCTTAAATGCATAATTAATATTACCATCTTCATCTCTCTCCAAAACACCATTTACATACACAGGGTTACGATATGCACAAGAGAAAGGATTTGCAGAGAAGACCATTTGTTTATAACGATCCACCCTGTCCATAATATAATATGCTGTACCACCCTCTTTATGAAGAGCGTCAACGTTATCAATAAACACCCTATCAACATTAGGCTTCATTTCTAATATGAAAGGAAGTTTTTCCCTGTAAACAAACAATACACTTGATAATCCATTACCCCAAGTGATCTTCTCTCCAGAAAAGTCCCTATTCATAGTATATTCTATATCTAAGTCTTTTAATACCGCCCTAAACCTACTACTCATGTTAGAAGGAGAATCCAATCCTCCACAAAATAAGGAATGACCTCCTTCAGTGATAGCTTTTAAGTATAAACTTGTTGTAGCTCCTTTGGCACGACCTTCTGCAACAATAACCACTTTATCTTTAGCTTGTAATAATTGGTGTTGTGGTTTTAGTAAATTCATAAACTACTCCCACAATCCCGAATGTTTCTCTTCCTCTAACCACTGTTCCATTAATACCTTCATCTTCCCTCCTGTAAAAGGTAACACTAATATTACTCTACTTCTACACTCAGAAACTAAGTTTTGTCTTGTTCTGATATGGCTGCTCCAATTCCATTCAATAGGTTGTAATAACCTGTGAGCAACTACCCAATGCGCAGGCCAATCTTTATTAGGGATTGATTCTTGAAATCTTTTAAGTTCATTCATAACCTTCCTCCATATAATTCCCCAAACACCTTCAAATCCTCCACCATCTCCTTATAACCCTCATCCTGCAAACGTTTCACTTCCTCAGGGTTTGGTGTCAGGATAGTATTATTCGCTAAGTTTTTATTCTCTTGGAATCTCATCCCTCCTAAAGAAAGAAATTTCTCACCAGCAATACTTACGAATCCAGAGTAATCCATCCTCATAAGCTTATTGAAAACATCTTCTGACACGTAGATAGTCGTTTCGTAAGATGATTCCTCTTGAGGAGGTTGTCCTGTTAGTAGAGTATCACTTTTTGACATAATAACTGAATCCTTCTTCACAAGTGTCGTCATCTTCAAACCAAACCCAATCATGATTTAATTCCATAAACGCATCCCCTCCTATTTCCCAGTACTCATAATCTTCTAACTGAGTTACGGTTTTTACCACTGTCGTACCTTCCTTTTCATCTTTACAGATAATAGGTTGTCCTTTCTGCAACAACCCCTTCCAATTCTCCAGAGTAATACGCTCACCACACTCCTCTGCCTCTACAAACGAATTCTCAGAAGCTTTCTTCTCCTCAGAGGGTGATTGTGTACCTAGAAGGTTATCGTCTGTCAGAGAGCTTTTGTGAGAGGATTCCTCTTTCTCGGAAGTTCCTTTCTGTAAAAGGTTCTCATGCAGTTGAAAAGTGATTCCGTTTCTGATGCACGTATCCAAAAACTCTGCCATAGAAATTTCATCTGCTTTTAGAAGGATACTTCTAGCATCAGCTCCAACTTGTGTCAAAAGAGATTCTAGTTTAGAGATTTCTGTCTCCTCTAGGGAAGGTGTTTTCTTGTACATATTATTAATTGTTTGCATTACTGTATTCATTTAAAGTCTCCTCCTAAACATTATACTTCTTGTGGTGAAAATTCTTAATAACAGAATCACCTTTTCGGTAATCCACCCAATGACGAAATTCTTCTCCATCATGGTCTATTAAGATAGAAGAATCTCTGTCCAAAAGATAATATTTCTTTCCACCCTTTTTATGCATACTAAAAAACTTCTTTAAACATTTACTTAAAAACTTAGATTTGTACAGAGGTTTACTTGATTCAAGAACACCTACTGAATAGTATCCATCACACTCTTTCCTCCGCATCTTCTTAACCAAAGCTTTATTCTTATTAGATAGTAGACATTTATGAGGGTTGATACAATCCCAAACACCATCTTCAAGTGTTGACTCTAAGAAAGCTTCTTTGGTATGAAACAGGTAACCCCATTTAATATCGTCAATCTCTCCTGTAGAAACATCTTTAACAGTACAACGTTTATCAAAATCACAATCTAAGATAACCACTTTTCGGGGAGTGTTCTCATCTCCAGCAGTGTATGTCCACACAACAGGATGTTTTCCCACAACACAGTAATCATACCAATGCTTCTTCATAATAAATCCTCCATCAACTTACTCAAAATTTCATTACGATAAGAGTACTCTTTCAACAAAGAGATGTCAACCTCTAAAGAAGATAATTTCTCTAAAAGTTCCTCATTCAAACCAAGAAGGGTTTGTTCTAAAGAATACCTAACCTCGGAAGCTTCTTCTTTCTCAATATAATCCTTCCAAAACGAGATAACATCTCCCTCGGAGTATTCTTCTGTAAATAAAGTGTTTGGTAAAATAAACCTTTTTATGTCGGAGTCATCTTCAAAAGATTCTTGGTAAACTAAATCTACAACTAAACTTTCCTCTGTGTTTTGTACAAAGGTGATCTTATTATAATAGTAATCCCCATAAGAGAATACATCTTCTAGTACATTTAATATTTGATAAACTCTGTTGTACAAAGTACCTTTTGATGTAAAGTATTGCTCAATCATATCACTCTTCATAACATAACCCTCTTTCAATCATAATCATCTTCTCTAAGTCACCCACTTTAACAACAGAATCCACTTTGTAAGAAACCTCTTTGTAGTCTACAAGGAAATAGCTTTTAGAGGAACCCCCTTCGGCGGGGGAATCATCCTTTGGATGAAAGCTGTAGAACAACGTGTAACGCTCTGAGAGAGAGTGTAACCTTTCAGCTAGAGAACCACCTCCGTTAGTAGAGATCTCTTGTTCTACCTCTTCTGAGAGAGCTTCTGTGGTAGGTCTGTTAGCTTGTGAAAGGAACTCCTCCGATACAAACCCTTCTTTCTGGTAGATTGATTCTGGGAAAGGAACCCCTACTTCTGAATAGTACATCTTATTTGGAGTTAATTCTAAAAGCATCTCACCTTTCTCATTGAATACTATGTAAACAGGAACACCCTCTGGTGTCTTAGATATTAAATCTACGGAGTTTAATAAATTGTGATGTGCAGAATAACCTCCGTTGACACCTAACTTCATCAAGAATAGAATATCAGTAGGACACTTCACACGAACGTATTTTCCTTGAAGGAATTCTTTTGTGCAGATAGTGTCGTCTTTTTGGATTGGTTCATCTTCTACATAAGCTTTGTTACTTATTGTAAGATTAGCCACTGAGGTAGGGGATTCGTATATACAAAAATTGCCTCCGTCATCTGCTACTTCTACAATAACAGGGTATTTAATTTCATTAATATTCTCGATCATAATTGTTCTCCTATAAGTTTTGCTTTGTTCAGATAAAGAGAAGTTTCGTTATAATCGTACCCATCCCAGTACTGAACTATTAATTCAATAGGGAGATTTCTGTTAGAACGTTCTTTACCGAAACGAAACCCGGTGACACCCTCTTCAAAAAGAAAACTTTGATCAGTAAGGAAATCTTCATCCATAAGTAAATCACCTACATCATCCAAACTTTTAATGACAAAATCTGTAAAACACTCTCGGTATAAACCAGTTGATACTATATACATAACTCTCCTCCTAAAAAATAATATTCCAAATACAAAAACTCTTTTGTGAATACAAAAACACCTCGCAAAAGATGTCCTCTTCAATAGGATTACTTTAGCAAGGTGTTTTGTTTGTGTCAAGGTTTTATTTTATAAAAGTTTAGGCTGTTTCAACAACGCGCCATTCAAGTTGTGGATCTGATAAAAGTTTGATAGGTTTTAACATTACCTCACGACCTGTACGGTCAAGAATATCCTCGTTAACAACCTCTGCACGTACCTTTTCATTATGCTTGGTTAAAGCAGTCATAACCTCTCCAGATGCAATAACATTCATCTTAGTATCCTCTAGAGAGTTGCTTGTCTGGACACCTTTCTTCTGGAAGACGATTCGTTGATTGTCCTCTAAGTTGATGTTGTTGTCGATCAGTGTAAGGGTAACCTCTTTAAGTGTGTTATTTGTGTTCATATTTTTCTCCTGTTTAATTGAATTTTCTACTCGTTCATTTGTGAATGTTTCTATTCGTGTACTTAGTTTCGCCATTTATAACTTTCCTCTTTTAGTTTAAGTAAATCTTCTTTTAACCAATCATTATCGTTATCTCCTTCCTGCTCTGTGCTTATAAGATTTTCCTGCCATAAGAATTCTAACACATTATCAACAGTTTCTGCAACCTTTTCTGAAGGTGTTTTCTTCTCAACAACTTCTAGGTTATCCAACATATCATTATAAGCAGACCCATTTTGGATAGATTCAACTAATGCTGTGTTTTCAATATACTTACAAGGATTACCTAGTGCAACGTTAGTCTCATAATCAGAGAAATTATCTGTAACCAAACATACACCGTTCTCTTTTATAAATTCTTCGGATAAATCCTCTGTAGCTGAGTGACCCTTACCCGAATTATAAATATTTACAAGATAACAATCCTCTGTATCAGATTTTATAGCTTGTGTCATAAGATCTTTATCTTCTACAAGATTCCATATCTTAGCAGTTAATTTTTTAAGTTCCCAGTTATCAACAGCATTACGTTCTGTAGACAGTTTTAGGATGCTAGGTTTCATGTTGTAGCTGTACTTAAAACCATTACTTTGACAGACAAACAACCCTCCGCAGAATACTTCACCACCTTCATCATCTTCTGGGTTAGCTATGATGTCGCCTAGTTTAGTTGAATATAATACTTCTCTTTGTTGAAAGAGTAAAGCTCTTTGTTTTATTTCGTCTAAATCTTCTTCAGATAAACCCCTGATACAAACAGAGAAATCTGAATTAGGTTCTGCTGCTAAGTATTCTTTAAAAACTAATATATCGTGATCAAATACCTCATCAAACACGAACTCAGGTTTCCATACTATATCATTATTCTGGATAGTTACATCTATACCACGATCTGTAAGAATAGCCATTGCTTGGCTGCTCCCTATACCATGAACACCAAGTTTAGTAGGGTCTTCTCTCTTGTCTGATAAACCCATAAGCAACATTTTATGAGATACTTTTATATTCTTGTTGGTTAGGATTATACCATCTTCTAACCAAGAGTAAACTCCTTCTCCGTCAGAATCAATAAAGTTTTGTACGAATTCCATCACACTTTTGCTGTTTGTCCACTGATGGAAGACACCTCTTACAAGACTTGTTTTATAAACTTTACTCATAAATCACCACCCCACCACATAAGATTTATCTTTACTCAAAGCATTTCCTCCCTGAGAAACAACACTCCACCCCTCAGATTCTATATGAGAAATGAAACCTTCTGCAAGGATGTCATTTCCATTAAATTGTTCCTTCAACGTGTTGTGATAGATCACTACCTCAGAGAGTCCTTTTGCACGAGCTTTCACAGCCTCTTCAGCAAAGTCATTCTCCAAATAAGATTCATACATAGAAAGGTTATCCTCTTCTAAAGAAACCACCTTCTCAAGCCATTGTTGTTTGTTCATAATTACTACTCCTTTCCAGACTTATCAGTTTTTGTTAAAGGTATATCTACACTATTAAGTAGACTTTTAATATCAGCATCATCTTCTGACCAAGTTTGTAGCTGTTTAATAACAGCCTTCTGAGAGAGTGTAATACTTTCCTGAACAAACTCTGACTCAAAGGTTGTCTGAATTAAATAAGCTGCCCCTATATACTTCATTGTTTGTTGTGAAGGAATTAACCACACAATGAACAATGCAGTTAGAAGTGTTTTAACAGGGTAATACTTTTTAAGAAAATCCCACATCTGTTTAATCGTATAACAGTCCTCTATAATACTCACCAGAAAACCTACCACCAAACCCCCCGCGGTTAATACTAGAAAACCTCCCAATGTTTTTGTTAGGAAAGAATCTAACCCCGTGATCAAATCTACTATGTAAACTAATAATGCTAATTCCATAATTATTCCTCCTCAGAAATAGTCTTTTGTTCAGATTGTTGTTTGTAATAAAGGTTCCATGCTTGGGATAAATTACTCATAACGTTCCTCATATTCGGTTGCAGTTATTTCCTCTGCCTCAGAATTATACCAAACGTGATCAAACTCCTGATCACATTCCATCCCTGAGAGTTCCTCTGCTTCTTTCGGAGAACTTGCTTCAACAGACACTTCCTCTTCATACTGCATAGTTTTGATAACTTTATAAAACGGCATAACATTTCTCCTAGTTAAAATTTGAACAACGTTTCAAGATGTTTAGATAATAGCTTACCTTTTTGTAATAAGCAACCCCTTTCTTCAAATTTTTCTCATCTTTTTGATTACCAATATTATATGACATAATCATCTTCTTCCAATCGTTTTTGTGAACACGCTGAAAGTGTTCTAAGACATCTAAAGATAAAGTAACATTCAACTCGTCATCATAAATAAGTCTTTGGTGTAGTTCTGCCTTCTTGAAATAGTTTGTTACCCCAAGGATATTTTCTGAGGTCTTATAGTTAATCTGCATAATACCTAAGTCGCCACTTCTAATATTCAAGCGATACCTGCCGAGGGTACTTTCTGTCCACGAAATCGCTGGCAATGTCAGTTGTAGGTTATGAGGCTCACCTCGATCATATAACCATTCAGCAATCTTACGTTGGTTGTCCGACAGGCTCTCCCACTCAGAGCAATCTTTTGCAAACAATCCTTGTGAGAAGAGTAGTGTTAGTAAGAGGGTGATTATTTTCATAAAACTTCTACTCCTACATAAGGATATTTAAGGTTGTGGTCAAGTTTAATCTTATTTATCTTATCAAGGTAAAACATTGTTCTTACCATCCTTTGAGTGCAATCTAATTCCCAAACAGAGATTCTATTTCTTCCATTAAGGTTTTTCAAAATCCATTTGTGTAAAGAATTCCCTTTCAAATGTTTAGGGTATTCATCTAATGGTTTGTAAAAATCTGAAAAAGATGTGATTATCATAAATCCACCTCTACAACCTTCACCTGCCAACGAGGACTTAGTTTAACAGCGTCCATATCTAAAAGGTAGGCTTCTCCTTTATCATCTACTACCCTACCGCACATTCCGTAATGTTCTGTAACAGGATACCATTTCATATTAGTGAAAGGTTTACTAGAGATATAATCTTCTGATAAAGCTAACCTTACATAAGTTTGATAAGTTTTCATTACTTCTCCTCAACTATTTCAAATTCATAAGAGCAGATACCTAATAAATCACACAAGGTATCAACTACCCCTTGTAAATATACCCACTCTTTTGAGTACAACGCTCTTGTGGGGTGGTCTTTCCAAATAATACTTCCACAAGAATAACCTGAATAATATCTTCCATCTTCTTTACTTTTAATATAAAACATTAACTATTCTCCAACAACTTCACATAATGAGATTGAGCTTTTACGAAAGGAGCTTTCTTAAGTTTCTGAAGTTTAACCTCATGAACAAGTCGTGCATCACAAGCTTCTTTATAAATACTCCAAGGAATATGAAACTTGTACTTGAAGGCCATGATATCCACAAACCCTTTAGCATCTGATGTCTCTCGGAAATGAACTTCTCGTAAAGGTGCTCCGTTATGTAAACGAACAGCGTCTTGGAAACTAATATGCTTAGGGTAATATTTATATAAATCAACTAACCCTTTAGGTGCGTAGAAACCTCCTAAACCTTTTACTTTGTTGGGAGAGAATAAGTAACCTAAGTGTGCCATAAACAACACTAAACTATCTAGTTGAAGATTAATAGTGTGAATAGGGATCTCTCTCGCAGTAACTTCTTCTTTAAAACTTTGTGTATAAAATTCTTTGTTCATAATAATTCCTTATTTAATAAGTGTAAGCTCATCATATCCCAGTTATAATCAAGAATCAACTTGTAAATCATATTTTCTGCAACAGAGTTATCTTCTTCATTCCAAAGTTCATGATATTTAGAAGAGTCTTTCATAAAACAACATAAGAAAGCTTGCCCAAGACGATAGCTCGCAGAAGGATACTTCTTGTAATAAAGATGTTTGAAATCAAAGTATGACATAGTTTTCATAACCCTTTCTCCTCACATAATTTCTCATACCAATTGTACACATCATTTAAGCAAAGGTAAATATCTGTTTCAGAATAATCTTCTAAGAATTTAACTGTTACACGAAGTCTCCACCCTGACAAATGTACACGTTCTAGTTCATAGGGTTCTCTCGTCCAACCCCAATTACCTTGAATAATACTAGCCTTGAAAGATTCCTCTTCTTGGAAGATACATTCTATAAGAGTTTTAGCTGTTTGTTGCATTGCAACGAATTCTTCTGATGTAATTGTTTTCATAATCGTTCTCCTGTTTCGATAAATATAATACTACCCGTAAGGTTATTTGTTGTCAACCAGTACTTGTAAAAGAATTCCAAAACCTTTTACAAAAATCTAAATCTTCCTTAGAATACCTTCTACTACTCCAGTCTAAAAACTCTTCACAAGATATTCTGTTTGTGAGGATCTGCTCTACAACATCCTCTACTGGACGGGAATGACACTTCTTACAAGGAACAAATCCTGTACCAGAGAAATACCCTCCGAAATGTTGTTCTCCTTTTAGAAAGGCTTCTACACAACAGTCTGGATACCCGTAATATTTACCCCACATTCTCCATACGTGTAATGTTTCTTCTGGGATGTTATTTCTGCTTGGCATGTTACTCTCCTCTTAGTAAGGTGGTCTATCTTTAGGTGGCAAATGTTTAATATGTTTCCATTTACAATGATGCTCTTGGTTTTTAGTATGGTCGTAAGGTTTGAAATGATTACCCTTTACAGTATCGAAACATTCTTTCCATCTTATAGGTTGGTTACAAGTTGAACAATTACCAAACCCTTTAAAACCGCAATCATGTTTATAATGAGGAGGGAAACCTTCTTCATAGTTCCACAACTCCCATTTAGGGTTCTCTTTTATAGTAGATACATCTACCCACTTAACGTTACAACTTCCACAATACTTACAGCACGTACCCATTGTTACTCTCCTCAAAAATGAATCTCACACAATAATAACACCATTCTTAAAACAGTCAACCTTTAAATAAGATTATTTCTATGAAAAGTTTTATTTGACAAGGGAGGATTCTTTGTGTAGGATTGTTGGAAATTGATTAGAGGAGATACATTATGGTAGAGTTTATTATTTGGTACGTGATGGGTTTGGTGGGCTGTTTGTTAACCGATTACGTAGAGTGTAAGATTGTGAATAGGGATTATGAAAAATATAAATACGATTCTAAAACAACTATAACTTATTTAGGAGGTGTACGCCCCCTGCTTACCTTGTATTAGTATTTTCTGTATTCGGAATAATAACTTTTGCAATCGGGTTGAATAGTATGTACAATTATTTGAAAGGTAACTATGGGGAATTTGAATGAACAAAGCACTTTTAATAGAACAAATAGCCCTTCAAGCGGGAATCTCTGTTGAAGAAGCAAACTTTGCTTTAGAAAAGTTTGAAGAAGCAATGAAATCTTTTGACGAAGGGAGATCTTCTTATGAACTATTAGTGGATAGTCTTTCAGAATACACTACACCAAAAGATGATCTACTTTACCAAGAGCCTTTGTGGGTGAGAGATCAACAGAATAAAACTTTTAAGAGAGGTAAACAATAATGACAGATTCAACTTTTACAGAAAACACACTTGAACGAATTGCATCTTTGGAAGAAGAGAACCGTCTCTTAAGGAAAGCCCTCTCTTTGGAAGAGTCTTATTGTTCTCGTGCAGAACAAGAAAACTACGAGATATGGAAACTTTCCCATACAATGGGATTCTATAAAGAATTAGTGTCTGTTTTGGAGAAGGGTAGCAGTGAGAAAGATGTGAACCTTTTTATAGAGTATATGGGATCTGAGGGGTATGTAGGAGAGGATGAATACGATAAGGAAGGTCGTCGTAGCTTAGAGGAACACAAAGAGCGTCAAGAGGCTTACAATTCGTTTGAGGAGGACATGTGATGGAAGAGTATACTGAGGAAAGTTTCAACTTGACATACCCAAAGTTTAAAATATTTTATAAAGTGTTACAAAACCAGCAACAGATGGAACATTTACATTTGTTTTCTGTGAAAACATGTTATATGTTAAAGAAGGATTTACTTAACCTAAAAGGAGGTTGTTATGTTTTTAGCCCATAAGGTCGAACTGAGGCCTTCTAAAGAACAACAAGAAAAATTACTACAATGGATTGGAACAACCCGACATTGTTTTAATAATTTACTAAGTAACTTTTCTAAAGAAGGTGTTAAGTTTTCTAAGAAAACTGCTAGGGAATACCTTTATAACACGTTACGTGTTGATAATGAATGGTATTCTGACATAAGTCAGGAAATCTTACGAGAAACTATCAATGATTTAGAAAACGCTTACAAACGTTTCTTTAAGAAACTTGGAGGTTATCCAAGATTCAAGAAACGTGGAAGTAAAGCTTCTTTCTCTGTAAGAGACAAGGCTAAGTTTAAAGTAGAAGGTAGAAATCTTTACTTAGAAAAGTTTAATAAAGGTAAAGAGGGTAAGCCTTTAAAGTTACGTGAGAAACTTCGTTTCGAAGGGACTCCTAAGCAGGTCACCATTTCTTTCCAGAATGGAAAGTGGTGGGCTTCTATCTTAGTGGAAGGTTGCTCCAATTATAAAGGTAGTTTTCCGCAAAGCGGGGAAGCAGGGATTGATTTAGGTATTAAAGATTTAGCTACATTGTCTGATGGAACTACGTTCCAAAAGAGTAATAAGCTAACATTAAGTTTAAAGAAGTTATCTAAACTTCAAAGAGTATTTTCTAAGAAGAAGAAAGGTTCTAATCGTAGAGCGAAAGCCAAGCTTTCGATTAGTAAGCTTCATTTTAGAATAAAGAAACAACGTGAAGCATTGCTTCACAACGTAAGCCATACTATTACATCTAAATATAAAACAATCTGCTTAGAAGATTTGTCTATCTCGTCTATGACGAAAGGTAAGAATAAGTCATTAAACAGAATGATTTTAGATGTAGGTATGTATGAGTTGCGTAGGCAACTAGAGTATAAATCTTTTCTGAGAGGTGTTGACATCCACTTCGTGGATAGGTATTATCCTTCAAGTAAACTACATTATGAGTGTGGCTTTAAGAATGACAACCTTAAATTAGGAGAATCTAATTGGAAGTGTGGTAACTGTGGTCAACAAGTTGACCGAGATTTAAATGCTTCCAAGAATATCCTAAAAGAAGGGGTGAAACACTTACGTGTTTAAAGTATAAATTGTGGACGTAGTTCACGAGAGGAGACAGGTACAAGCTTCTCTATAATCCCTACGGAGTAGGAAATGTAATCCTTAATTTATTAAGTTGTTTCTGTTAATTACGTAGATAACCTAACGAATGTTTCATTCGTTGCGGTTTTATGTATCGGAAAGATTGATTTTATTAAGATAAAGGAGGTTTGAGATGAAGAGTTTTGAAGAAGATTTTTATACAGAGGATTATGATAAAGAGATGTTGGATTTTATCGAGGAGAATTATTCTGTAGATAAGGTTAATGGTTGGGTTGTACAAGCCTCACTGATCCACCGTCACGGAGAGTTTTTCGTTTCAAGATACGATGGTAAAGATCGTGGTCTGGAACTCTTAACAAAAGAACAATTTAAGGAGAAGATTGGTATGACAGAAAATCTTACAAATAAGATTACTCCATCTGATGAGGGCGTGTTTACGAAAGATATGCTTAAAGATGGTATGTTCGTTAAAATGAAGGGGAATATTTACATGGTGCTTGGGAAAGTATTATGTTCTTATGACCGTTATATTTTATTAGAAGATTATGATGATGGTTTGAACGATAATGAAGAAGAAGTGTGGAATATCCAAGAAGTGTATATAGTAGAAGGAGAGGATAATATTGCGCCATTAAACTATTTCCTCAGCGGTAATGGTTTAAAATCTATCTGGAAACGTCCTCCAGAGAAAACCCTTGCACAAAAACACCTTGAGGAGAAGATTGCTATTACAAGAAAGCACCTTCTGGAATTAGAGAAACTTTTAGAGGAGAATTCTTAATGACACACGCACACGTACAAAAATGTATTGAATCTGGAAAGATCGATTCTGCAACAAAATTACATGTTACCCAAGAATGTAGGCGTGTGATGGATACCTATGCTGATGAGATGAGAAGGCTTAAACTAGAGATGCTTGAGGTGGAACAGGGTATTTCTGATGCAAAGGAAACTTTAGAGAAGGTAGCTGATTTGGAGGTGGTGTTGTGAGTTTTGATTACGGATATACATGTTATTATATTGACAAAGATATAGACTCTTTCAAGGAAGCATCCTTCGAAACGTGTAAATGGTTTGTGGAAAGTATCTACTCTGATGAAGGGATTGATATTTCCAAGGAGGCTATTCTTGCGAAGAGTAAGGAGCTTTCTGGTGAGTTGTATTCTGACGCAGAAGATATCTTCGAGAACACACGTTCTCATAACGAGGATATGCGTGGGGCTGCTGACTCTCAGATAAGTGATTTGAAAGGGGGTATAGAAGACTTGGAAGAGAGGTGTCATTTGTTGGAAGAGGAAGTGGCTGCTTTGGAGAAAGAACTTGAGAGGATGAGTGAATGAATAAATTAGATTATGAAAAACTAGGTAACCTTATTATGGAGAATGGTCTTGAGGGTGGAATGGGTTTATTCTTTTCTTACGAAGGAGAAGAACACTTTGCAGAACAGGTGGAACTTTTAGAATTAGATTTATTTGCATCAACGGAATGCTTAGAACATGTGATCAAGCGGTTAATGTATAAGTATTTACAAGAATGGGGTAAACAAGATAAAATAGAGGAAATCTTTCAACCTATGGTGGATATTTGTGATGAGTAAGATTAAATACTACAACAACAATCCGTGTAAAATATTACGTGAGGTTGGAGAAGGTTTTTCTGAGGTGGTTGTATTTCCTCATGTACAAGATATAGAGTTACAAGGAAGTGAGTGGTGTACCGCTTGTCAAGTGGGTGGTATGGACGGAGCTTATCCTTCTCATGAATGTGAACCTTACCAAGAAGTGATTGACGTGGTTAATAGTTTGCGTGAAGAAGAGGGTGTAGTCATCATTGCTGATAATCGTCTTATCCAAGAGGAGATGGTTGAGTGGAAGGCTTGGAACTTGATTAAGAAACGTTGTGCAGAAATTACTGAATTACACAATGAAACTCGTAGGCAACGTAGTGACCTTCTTATAGAAACACACAGGTTACAAGAGAGTATTAAAACTTTACAAGAGGATGTCACTCTTTTAGAGGACACTAGAGAGAATATTCTTGTTAGGCTTAACGAGACTTTTGATAAATACGATACTATAAAAAGTGAACTTTCATCTGCACAAGATAAGCAAACTTCTGTGACGTTGGATTCTAATTTTAAAGTAGATTTATCTATAGATACGCTACGTAGTTTGATTGAATCAAGTATTAAATTGGAACAGCTTGAAAATGGTGGTGTGGATAATTGGGAATGGTACGGAGAGAGTGTTGATTGGGATAACCTTGATAATCTTGTAGATGAAGAATTGAAGAGTTATAAGGTGGAAATCTTATGAGTGAAGAAGATATTATAAAGTTAATTAAATCTACTATAAAGGAAAACCTTGAAGTAGATATTTATACTGAGAGTGCTAATACCATAGGTTCGAATGTTGTAGTGGAGTTAGCTTTTAAAGGAGAGGAGGAACCTTTTTATAGAAACATCTCTTACTTAACTGCGGACTACTCTGAGGAAGAGTGGATGGGCGATGTTAGTAAAGATGTTATCATAGAGATTTGTTAATATGAAAATAGCTTTAGATTACGATGAAACTTTTACAGCAGCACCTATCCTGTGGAAGATGTTTATTCAACTTGCAATACAATACGGGCACGATGTTAAGTTTGTAACATACAGAGATTCACGTTACAATAATGACGATATTTGTGCAGACGCTTATGATTGCAAGATAGATATTATTTTCACAAATGGTGTTCAGAAACAACACGTTTACCAAGCGGATATCTGGATAGATGATTCTCCTGAGACAGTGGTATCTTATGAGAAGATGTTATCTATGTGTGAAGGGTGTGAATTGAGAGGAGATACTGGTGAATAAAACAATATACCGTTACACAGATGACTCTTGGATAGATGGACATGAAGACTGTTCTTGCTGCAGTGGGCTTCTTTTCGAAACATATAATGCGGACGGATGGCCTCAGAATGGAAGTGCTTCTGATAAATGGGGACTTTATGTTGATGTGCTAGTTGCCCATAAAGCAAAAGAATTTGAAGAAGATTATGTGGAGATGGGTAATTGGGCATACGGTCTCTATGAGGGATTAACCTTGGAAGAGTTGGCATCTTTGTGTGAGAGGTTGGGTGTAGTTTTGGAGGAGGTGTAGTTTGAGTGATGATTATAAAGTTGGCAGTTGTGTATGTTCTACTACAAATTTAACAGGATGTGGCATAGTTATTGCTATTAAAGAGAACTCTGAGGATAAGAAAAATATTTTAGGAGAGTATCAATATCAAATTTTAACAGATTTTGGTAATATCATAAAACTTACTTATGAAGAGATTAATAATAACTATGAAGTAGTACGAGAAGATAATATCCGTGAAAGGTTTATTCGCCAAAAGGAATTACTTTTAGAGGCGGAAAATTACTTACATAAGTTGGATTTAATTTGAGGAGATTGATTTGAGTGATGACGGTTTATTTATTGGAGAACACCAGTATTGTTTAGCTAAAGAGTTTCCTGTTAAATCAGATGGAACGCAGCGTAGGTCTTGCGGTTCAAGTGACGCATTAGCTATTTATGAACATACAACTGTAGATGGTGTTACTTGGTATGATGGTACGTGTTTCTCTTGTAAACAAAAGTTTGATAGAGAAGAAGTACACTCTAGTAGTTTGTCAGGTTTTTTAGGGGTAGGAGAAGGTACTCTAGATGTAGTAGATAAAAAGGAGTTTGAAAATAAAGCTACTAAGAAGAAAAAGATTACTCGTGAAGAAGTGCAAGATCTTTGGTTGCGTACTGGAGGCAGGGAAGGTAATTCTGGTAAAGGTTATCGTGGTTTAAGTGATTGGGTGCTTAAATTTTATGGACACAGAGTTGAGTATGATAAGCAAGGGAAGGTAAGTTCAATATATTACCCAGAGACTTCATCAGAAGATGGTAAGCTTAATGGTTATAAATCTAGACACTTACCTAAGAAATTTGGTATAGGTAATCTAGGTAAGACAGGGGTAGTAAATCAGCTATCAGGGCAGCATAAGTTCCCTAATGGTGGGAGGTATGCGTTAATTGCCGCTGGAGAAGAAGATAAGTGTGCTGCACAAGATATGCTACGTGAATACCAAAAGATGAAAGGACAAGAAGATTATGATCCTTATGCTGTAGTATCCCCTACAACAGGAGAACCCTCCGCAGCTAAACAATGTAGGCAACAGTATGATTGGTTTGATAAGTTTGAAGTTATAATTATTGGTATGGATTCTGATGAAGTAGGGGAAGAAGCAGCCTTAGAGATTGCAAAAGTCTTACCAAGAGATAAAGTTAGAATAGCTAGATGGTCAGGTAAAGATCCAAACCAAATGTTACTTGATGGTAAAAAGAAACAATTCTGGAGTGATTTCTTTGGTGCTAAGGAAGTCGTAGATAGTGGGGTATATAACGCTAATGATGACATGGTACAAGATGTAATTGATGTACTGACTACTCCTAGGATACCTTTACCTCATTTTGCTAGTAAATTAGAAGCTATGACAAAAGGATCAGGTTTGTTTACTAGGTCTATATACTCATTAATAGGGGATACATCTGTAGGGAAGTGTCACGGAAAAGGTACAACTATTTTGATGCATGACCTTACTACTAAGAAAGTAGAAGACGTGGAGATAGGTGATCTGTTAATGGGGGATGACGGAACTAAAAGGGAAGTCAAGAAAGTACATAAAGGTTTTGATACTTTATACAATATAGAGCAATGTGATGGGGTTAATTATACTGTAAACAGTAAACATACACTATCCCTTAGAACAGGTTTTGATACTGTAATTAAAGGGTCTGACAGAAATAAAAGTAGAAGGTGTGCTGTTGATTATAAAAAAGGGCAAATTGTTAATATAGATGTACAAGATTATATTAAACTTCCTGCTTTAGCTAAAAGGTCTTTGAAAGGGTATAAAGGTTCTATCCAAGAAGGCATAACTAGTAATATTAAACACCCTTGGTTATTAGGTATGTGGTTAGGTGATGGGCACACTAACCAAGCGAGAATAACTTTAGCTAAAAGTAATGTTGAGATCATAGATAAAATTGAAGATATAGTAAGAGAAGAGGATTATTACATAACTGTACCTCCTTCTTGTGATAGAGATACTACTTACACTTATAGTATTGGTGGAGGTTTTAGAACTTATCTTACAAAACACTCTTTGATAGGGTTTAAGCATATCCCTAAAGATTTACTTTTAGGTAGCAGAGAAGAAAGATTGCAACTTTTAGCAGGTATTATAGACTCAGATGGGTATCTAAATAGTAATGGTTGTTCTTATGAAGTTACTCAAAAAAGTAAAAAGTTAGCAGAAGATATACAAACTTTATGCAGGACTTTAGGTTATCGTTGTAGTATTAATTTGAGCAAAAAGTCTTCACAAAATGGTACAGTAGGTGAGTACCACAGAATGTGTATTACAGGTGCTATTCACGAGATACCAGTAATCTTGTCTTATAAAAAGGCAAAAACTCAATCTGATTTACGTAAAGACAACAACACAGCTATAAAAGTGTCTTGTTTAGGTGGAGGAGATTATTATGGTTTTGAGGTAGACGGTAATCATCTATATTGTTTAGAAGATTTTACAGTGACACATAATAGTACGCACATAGATGCATGGATATTCCATTGGATGTTTAATGTACCAGACCATAAAGTAGGTATTGTGAGTGTAGAAGCCACTAAAGGCGAGTGGGTTGCTGGTATGTTGTCTACTTATCTAGAAAATAACCTTTGGTGGATTCCTGTAGATGAGATAGAAAGTTATATGAATACTCCAGAAGTAAAAGCTAGAATTAATAACTTCTTTTACAATGAATATGGAGAAAGTAGGTTCGCTATTGTTGATGATAGGGAAGGAACAGTAGAGTCTTTGCAGAAATGTATAGACAAACTTGAGAGGCAGTACGGTTGTACTATTATAGTGAATGATGTACTTACAGATATACTTCGTGTTGTAGATAATGAAGCTCAAGCAAGACATTTCAACTGGCAAAGTAATTTCGTTAAGAATGGTGCTACTATTTTCAATATATTACACACTCGTAAGTCAGGTGATAATCGAGGAGGAAAACCTACTTTCCCTAATGAGTTTGATGCCTACGGTAATTCTATCTTCGTCCAGAAAGCAGCAGGTAACTTTGTAATAGCCCGTAATAAAGAAGCACCTAACGATGATACTATTGAACAAAACACTACCTACTTGAGAGTACCTAAACTTAGAAAAGGTGTTACTGGTAGTGGTGGTGCTTGGTATTATGACGGGGAAACTAGGAAGGTTTATGATCGAGATACCTACTTTAAGGATAATCCTGAAAAACTACCAACAGGTTATGACTTATCTATAAGCAGTTTTGATAGAGCCTATTGGGAAGAAGGTGGGCGTGGTTGGGATGGTGTTTCTGATAATAAAGGAGGTTTCACTAAAAAAGCGGTTAAAGTTGAAAAGGTAGAAAAAGATTGGGAAATAGATGTTGGAGATGGTACTAAATTCTAGTACCTCTCTTTTAAGTTAACTCTAATGAATTTATAGGAGAAATAATGCAAGCAGAGTTTTTAAAAGATAAGAGTAAATTTACAAATAGGTTGCTGCATAGTGACGTGGAAGCTAGAGGCTTTATAGATATAGTTAATAAACCTGAAGATGTGTGGTGTTTGGTTTCAAGAGATGATGAAACTGATGAGGTATTTATATTCCACGACTACCCTGAGTACGATAACGCAGAAGTATTCGACCAAGGAGAGAAACATATTATTCCTCCTAGAACAGGAACTCTCTTAGACGGAGTTAGGTTTTGGTATCTAGCAGGTAAGAATGGTAGTAAGCTATCTGTGCATAACTGCTTCACCTATGATAAACCTTTAATAGAAAAGATCTGGCCTAAGTGTATTATTGATGATGATGTTTGGGTAGATACTTTTATACAAAGTAAGATTCAATATTTTGACAGACCACAACGGAAAGGAGCTAAATCTCCTCACGGTTTGTTGAATTACTCTTTGATGGAAGGTAATAAGAAACCTGAAGTAGAAGACTTTAGTATTATGAATGCTTTTATGCTACATCGTTGTATAGTAGATACTAAGACTCAGAAGTTTGCACATAACTATCTTAAAAAAGAAAGAGATATGCTTTTGAGTAAGCTTGGTATTGACATGCAAGATGCTTATAAGATGGAGGTAGAGTATACAAAAACATGTTACGAGCAAGAACAGTACGGAGCTAAGGTAGATGTACCACATATTAAAAAATGTATTGAATATCTTGATAAAACTACCGCAGATCTAGCAAAAGATATAACACCTAAACTCCCTCCTACTATTAAGGTAAGTGGTGGCAAAGTATCTCGTGTTGAGATGGCAGGTTTGTTTGGTTATGATACATCTGGTATGAAAGATGAGATGGAAATGGTTAAGAAAGATGGTGAAATGGTTTCCCAACCAGTTAAACCTTATTATAAACCTACCACTAATTTCCATACTATTAAAAAAGTTAATCAATATTCAGGTTTTAATATTTCCTACGGGTACAGCCCTAAGTTTACTAAAAAGAATGACCTGACTAAATGGATTAAATCTCAACACCCCAAAGGTGACACTGCAAAAGTAAAAGAGTTATCAGACTTCGTAAAAGAATGGGAGATTGATAAAAACATTGAAGAAACTAAACTTTTAAATAAAAACACTTGTGATTATTTTGAAGTAGAACCAGAAGATATAGATGTTATTGCTGGTGCTCACACTAAAATTAAGTTTGTTGAAAGCTCTTTGACCCAACATGAAGTGGTAAAAGGTTATCTGATAAAAGAAGGTATAAAATTCGCAGAAGAATGGAATCTTAAGAAGGATGGTGAAGGTCAGATCATAAAAGCTGAATTTGATACTGAAGTTAGGTATCCACCTAAAGCCAGAAGAGATCAACAAATGGTGTTGAAGATTAAAAAGGGTGATGCATTAGTAACTTCCCCTAAGTTCGGGGAAAAAGAATATGCTCAATTAGAATCAGAAGATGGTAAGAATGTAGGTATGTACAACACTTTGGTACACCGTAGGCGTTACCTTGAGAACTACAAAGACCCAGAAAATAAAGGCTTACTTTCTTACGTAAGAGAAGATGGTAGGGTTGGTGCTGGTGTTAATAACTTCAACACTGCAACTGGGCGCGCATCACACAGAAAAATTGTAAATTTGCCTGCTGATGGTGCTGTATTTGGTAAAGAAATGCGACAATGTATTGTTGCTGATGAAGGAAAAGAGTTAGTCGGTATTGACCAAAAATCTAGCCAACTTTCTATATGCGCTTTTGTAACTAACAATACAGATTATTATGAGGCGGTTGCGACAGGGGTAGAATTCGAAAATGATGAAAATGGAAATCCTATTTTCCATGGTTCTAGTGCTCATTGTGTGAATTCAAGATATTTTAATTTGGTAACCAAAGAAGAATGGGCAGATGCAGTAAGAACACAAAACCCAGATTTGATACATGATATTGTACTCAGACGTAAAAAATCCAAAGGATTAAGTTTCGCTTCGTTATTTGGTTGTGGTCCTGCTAAGTTAGCTTTAATGGGTGGTTTTGAAGTATCAGAAGCTAAAACAAAACTGCAAGCCTTCTTAGATAATATGGGTTTATCTGAGGTAATAAAATTTCTAGAAGTATGTAGGGAGAAATACAAAAGAGGTAAAGGTTTTTATATACCAACAGGGTTTGGGTATTGGGTTTATTGCGGAGGTGTACATAAATCAACCAACTACCTGATCCAGTCGCTAGAAGGAGTGGTGCAAAAGAAAGCAGTTGAAATAATGAAACAGAGGTTTATAGAAAAAGGTTATTGGGGAAAAAGCGTTAATAAAATACTTGATATGCATAAATATTGTGCCTTCTAACCGTGAGGTTAGTCGAATAACTCCGTTAATTACTGGAAACCTTAACTAGATTTGTTAATATTATCGTGAGATAAATTTAACATGTTTGTAGAAGGTGATCAGAAGCCACACTGTTCTTACAGTAGGTTCAGAGACTATCGAAAGCGTATGTATCAATGGAAGATACTATATACAGCAAGTAGAGTAGGGTTCAAGCGAATTCGAAAATGGAGCATCTTAGTTAAGATGATTATATAGTCCGACTCTGTTAGAAATAACAGGAGATTTAGCGAGTCTCATAAGTAGGTGGATGAAGTATTATTAGAAGTAGATAAAGGTATGGGTGTTGAGGTAGGCAAAATCGCTTGTGAAGCTTACACTCAAGCTGGAGTGGAATTAAATAAATGGTATAAAGAAAATTTACATTTATATCCTGCAGGCGGTACACCTAAGATTACCTGTGATTTTGCAGGAGGTTATGCTGTTGGGGTAGACTACGCAAGTTGCCATTGATTTTTAATAAGGAGTATACTATGAGAAAAAGAAAGTACGGAGAAGGTTACACAGCAATAGGTAATTATGGAGAATTTACAGTAATATCTTATTTGAATAAAAATGAAGTATTGATACGTTTCAATGAAACGGGTTATGAAGTTTGGTGTGCATCTAATAATGTAGCTAAAGGTACAGTAAGAGATCCTTACTTTAAGTCTGTCTATGGGGTAGGTTATATAGGAGACACTGCAACATCTAATAGGGTAGGGGATAAAAATATACTTAAAACTTCTTACAATACTTGGCACGATATGCTAAGACGTTGTTACGCAAACAACGAAGGTAAAATGAAAACATATGAGAATTGTGATGTGTGTGACGATTGGTTGTGTTATGCTACATATGAAAGGTGGTTTGATGATAACTATATTGAAGGTTTTCAGGTAGATAAAGATTTCTTAAAATTAGGTAACAGAACATATTCTCCTGAAAATTGTGTTTTTCTTCCTAGAGAGATAAATGCTACTATAGGCTTTAAGACTAATAATACCACCCGACAAGAGGATTACAAGGACTTACCAGTTGGAGTATCTTTTCATAAAAGAGATGAAGTATATACCGCTAGATGTTGGTGCGATGGAAAACTAAAATCTTTAGGTTACCACAAAACACCTGATTTAGCTTTTAGCTCTTATAAAAAATTCAAAGAAGATAAATTGAAAAGCTTAGCTGAGTTTTACTTTTCTGAAGGTAAGATTTGTCAAGAAGTTTACAATAATTTAAAAAATTATGTTGTATATCCAGAAGGTCATGCTTATTACCTGAAAAACTACAACATACAATAAACCCGCCCTCCCTACGAGGGCAACCCTCCCCAAAAAGAATACCTCTCCTAAAAGTATCCCCCCAAATAATCCCCTTTATTACAAAATTCCCCTTGACAAATAATACCCTCTCCCCTAATATCTCCTTATCGAAACAGAATGTTTCAAATTAAAAACTTTAGGAGAACTACCTTATGAATAAATATTACGATAACCAAACTAACAACTTTCCAGAAGTATCTGACCCTCTTGAAGCAGTACATCTTATTCAAAAGGTGCTACCTTCCTTACAAAGAATTTCTTCTGCAATGTATACTCTAGGGTTGCCCGTTTCTGATGATCTAGATTCTATTTGTGCAGAGATAGAACATTTATCTAAACAAGCTGCAGATGGTATTTGCAGAGAGTCTACTGAAAGATTAAATGATATTCAGGAAACTAACAGTAAGTTGATAGGTGCTTTGTTTCAAAATATCCTTGAGGAGGGTAAATAATATGAATTGCATTGTAATACCTATACAAACTTATCAATCCGAAGAGTATCAGGAACTCCTTCGTTCTATCGAACCTGAGAATTTATACGACCTGCGCGATAAACTGTCTGCAAAAGGATACGAAATACCTATACACCAACCTACTGGATCAATCAGGAACACTCCTCCTATAAACTGGGAGCTTGCTAAACGTTCAGATTTAATACCTGTATACGATTACCAGACTGAGAAATACCTTATTGTAAAGGATCGTTATGTAGGTAAATGTTGTTGGATGAATAAATCTGATTTTATTTTACTTTCTCAGAAAGGATCATAAATCATGAAAGTACTATTCCTTCTAAAAGGAAACACACCTCTTTACGAAAAGGTGCAATCTTACCACAAATGGAAATACTCTGGTAAAAGATACCTTGCTTGTATAAGTGTTATGTCAAATGGTAATTTGAAGGGGTTGTCTGTTGGAGAAGATAATGATTACTTCTTTGAATGGTTTTCTCCTAAGATGATTAATAATTTAAAATAAATTAAAAACCCCTTGACAACAACCACCCTTATGATAAGATTACCTTATATTAAAAGCTTAAAGAATACTATTTGGAGAATATTATTATGATTAAAACTAGAACATACGACCAAACATCACAACGCTGTGCAATACTAGAATCTTTCGGGTTGAAAATACTCCACGAAGATAGTAGAGTTATTCACGAAAGTTTTCCTGAGATAGAGTTTGACTTTTCAAGTATTGACCTGACATCTGAGAAGGCTGCTCGTAATATAATGTGGTATATCATTCAAGTAACCAGTAGTGTAAGTCATTCCAAAGGAGAAGATAATCTTCGTAAACAGTTTAATAATTTGTTGAAAGGAGAATAATTATGTCAAAAGAATCTTTCGAAGTTTACACAATGCAATACCTAAAAGATCAAAACTATAATGGATGTTGGAATCATATTGGGAATGGTAACACTCAAACCACGTTATATATTGAAAAGGATGGTGTAAATTTAGAATTAAATGATAAAGAGATTAATAAAGTTTTAAAGAGTTTATCGGCTTTCAATCCTACTATTAGAGTATCTTAGGAGACTACCATGCCAACATATATTATTAAATTCCCAGATCAGACACACCTTACCAAGCCAGAACCTTGCTTATACGGTAACTATCTTTCTGATCATAAGTATAGTCAGTTTGATAGATCTATAGCTCAACAATTTACTTCCTTGGAAGATGCAACTATTGTAGCAGATATTGTTGGTGGTAAGGTTACTACGCTAGAGACATATGAAAAGTTCGAAGAAGGTAAAACTTACCTAACTATAGGTGGAGATGAGTTCTTTGTAGAAGCTATTGTAGGTAACTGTGTACGTAATGAGAAAGGTAGCCATCGTTACAATAGACAAGACTCTATAGGTTGGTGTAATGGGCGTACTACAGGAAGTAAGTGGACTGAAAAATGTTTACGATACCCTCCAGAAGCGGTTGTAAAATAACTTAATTTATTTAAGTTTACCTATTGACAACAACCACCCTTATGATAAGATTACCTTGTCTTAAACAATACTATTTGGAGAATATTATTATGAAACAATATATTATGATGAATAAAGAAAACAACAGAGTACTTCTAGAGTCTGATTCACTTTATAAACTCTTAAGTGGAGAGCTTGGTAATAAAGGTGTAGATAATTTTAAACCTCTCTTAGTCAAGAAAAGTTTTATAAACGTGATCACTTCTTGGTGGAATAAATTGACTCTTACTCCTGTAAACTATTCCCTATTAGATTACGATTGGGTGGATGGTATGGTTACAGAATATGAATGGCTTTATAGAAAGAGTACAGGGATTGTTTATAAAGTTTACAGTCCTACTTCAAAAGAGATAGTTCATAACCCTTTCATTAATATGTTTAGTCATGACGGAGAAGTTTGTATTAAGGGTATCGGTTTGTTACCTTACGAAGATTTTCTAGTTTTTAATTTTTAAAGAGGAAGAGTCATGTTTCAGCAATTACAAAGTAAGTACATCAAAGAGAATGGTAAATTTAAAGTAGTGTACTCTGTAAAAATTACCGACCCTTTTAAGAAGTTCTCCACAGATGAAATTGATTGGTATGAAGCAATAGGGTGCGGTTTTGAAAGAAGTATACCTCCTCTTGAAATAACTTCTGATGGGAAGGTAGCCTCTTGGGTAGAAGAATTAATATTACCTTCCAGTAAGGCTATACGTTACACTGAGTCACAATTAAATTTTATACTTCGTAATACAGTTTACTAGGAGAACAACATGAAAACACTTTTGGAATATATTAAACTTTACCCAGAATCATTTATTGCAACAGCAACTAGACGTTCGCAAACAACACCTTCTCAGCAGAACCGTACTAATCATTTATTTTTGGCTGAGAGTATTTCTAGTAAAAAATGGGATTATGTTGAGAGTATTATCACTATGCCAGAATATCAATCACCGTTAGACGGAGTAGTTGTTTGTTTAAATGATTTTAGTAATCTTCCTCACGATGTTTGTGTGGGTATATATGAGTCTTGGGTAGAGGGGTATATATTATGAAAATAGTAAACAGCTTTGATTGGGTTTTTGCTACACTAACAATCCTAATTGGAAGTTTTGTAATTATAGTAGGATCACTTCCTGCTGAATACCTATTTATACAATTAATGGTTGTACTTTTACAAACTTTTCGTGTAGGGTATACTTTCGCTAAAGAGGGTTTATTATGAAAAACTATATTACAGAAGGTGAGGTTGATTCTTTAATATTAAGAAACATTTGGAAACAGGATAACTTTGCAATAAATTATAGCAATAACGAAAACAAAACTTTAAATATGGTTGTTCCAAAAGAGAGACCTTCTTTTGTAAGTGGAACCTTTCATGTACATTACGGAGGAGAAAAGATCACTCTTCTGACAAAAGTAAAGAAAGGTTGTGGGAAAGGAAAGCCTCGTAAAGTTGTATTCTTTAAACAAAGGAACCTTTTTGAAAATTTAACTTGGAGGGAGAAATTATTATGAAAATATTTAAACTTTTAACAACAGGTTGCTTAGTAGTAATGTTATCTGCTTGCAGGAACACTGTCTTGGATGAGAGTCTTGTTAATCAGAAGGAATTAGCTATATTATCTTCTATCAATAAAAACATTTATAACTCTTGCAAGGCCTACCCTGTAAAAGTTGTGAAAGCTATTAACAAACGTATGTCAGCCCCTGTGGTGGAAGATTCTTTTAAAGATGTGGAATATCTTATTAAAGCTTTTGACGACTCCTTGTCTTGTATTAAAACTAAAACAACTCTGCAGGAACTATATTACAAACTTTATAACGAGAAGTTATTCTCAGGTAAGGGTGTTGTTTTAGAAAGAGGCTCAACTCCGCAAGAACTTCTTACTGCAAAAGAGATAAGAGAGCTTACAGATACAGTTAAATCGTGTAATGTTGCTAAGGTAAAGGTAATTTCTTTACTTGACCAAAATAACCTTCTTACTGTAGAAGATAAAAATTCTATAGAAAAGCTTGTACTTCGTTGTGAAAGTGATAAACTTATACAAGAGTTAAATAATTAGGAGAACTCTCATGAAAACAGAACACGATTACAACAAAGCCTCTCAGGTAATAAAACTCCTCAACAAGAATAATCTGTTGAAAGAAAGATTTTCTGGGCAAGTTTTTGTTGACGATTATGAAAAGTTGTGGGATACTGTTTTCCAGATAATTGATATTATAGAGGAGAAATGATTATGAATTGGAAACAACTTCAAAAGAAAGAAGACCTTCTCAGAGAGTTACACTGTCTCACAGAACAATCCATTCTCGCTGAAAAGGAAAACAACTTCTCAGAACAAGAACGTCTTGCAAATGAGATATCTATTCTGTTAAAGTATATCGATAAGCAAGAATGGACTTACACTTTAGAGGAGTTAGGTTTGTGAAAATAGGATTCTTATTAAAATGGTTATTGATATTCCTAGGAGTGATAATCTTGTTGACATTCGTCAAAGGGATTTTTATTATAGGAATCATCACACTTCTGGTAATATTGTTCTTTTCTTTAAGGGATAATATTCGAAAAGGTGTCGATTATGTGAAGCGTAGTATTGGAAATATATTTAATTAGGGGAGAGATTTATGTTGGAACAAGTTAATATTGTGGAAGTAGTTTTAGTGGTTTGGGGATTGAATTTATTATTACCTTTTATTCTGGGAGCTACCACTGGATTAGTTTTCTTCTGGAGTCGAGGAAAAGTTAACCTAGAGTTAGCCAGTGGTTATCAAGCTTTTAAATGGAGAAATGGTAAACACGACTGGGTAAATGGAGAACCTCATTGTTGGATACCTAGATTTTTAATAGTAGAAGGTTTTCTTGGGTTATGTGCAGCCATCCTTCTTCTTTGCGCTGGTGTAGAAATTGCAATATTTGTAGGGGTAGTATCTTTGACCTTACTAGTCCCACGTTTCATCCTAGACTTATGCAAAGGATTAAAGATGAATCATAAAACAGGCAACTTAGAGGAAATCAATTCCCTAAAGAAACGTCTTGAAGACTTAGAATCTAAAGGAGATAAATAATATGTTACAACAAGTTTTATTCTGGGTAAGTTATGGACTTTTAACAACAATTTGGTGGGGATGATTGTTTATTGGATGTTCCCTCTTATTGATAAATGGCTTGAGAGTGTAACAGATGGTGACCTGAAAAGTTTCCTCTGTGAAAAGTATCGTAACCCTTTCTTAAATAAGTTTGGTTTGATGGAGAAGACTGATCGTTGGGGTAATGTGGATTCTAGGGGTAAATGGAATTATATGTACGAAGAAGATTATTATCGTTGGAAGGCTGTTATTGTTTGGTGGGTAGCTTTGCTAGGGTTGTTTGTTAACCTTATATACTTTGTAGTTCGAAGTGTGAGTGTATTTTTCGATAAAAAGAAAGTGTACACCTTACACGAGCTGACTACCAACATAGCAGAGTTTATCTCAACAGAACTAGCTTTCCCAATGATTATAGTTTTAGGAGCGATTCTTCTGAATACAACTCTTAAGAAGCTATACAAGTTTGGGAAGAAAGTGAAACCTTTAGTAGATAATATTAATAATCAGAAGTAACTATTGACAAAAGTTTATATTCTGGTAAAATAGATTTCACGAACATTAACGCTTCTGAAAGGAAGTTACTTTTGGCAGAGATGTCATTTCATCAGGGGATTGTTATTAGGACAGTCCTCTATTTTAAAGATAATAATATTAGAGATAATATAATTTGAAGATAACTATGCAAATATTCTTAAAGAGGAGAGCATATGACATTTAGTAAAAAAGCAGGCGCAGCACAACAGGGTAATAATCCAGTGACCAAAGAAGAACTTGACGCTAAGAGTGAATGGAATCAATATCAATTCAATACTTTCAAAGCTAAAGCAAAAGAACTTCCAAACGGCAAGACTCGCAAAGAAAAGAGTTTAATTGGTAGGGTTAATCTGGTTATGGATTTGGGTTTCCCTCCTTCTGCACCTAGCGAATGGGATACGAAGTGTGCGTTACCTTCTGGGGACGAGGAATACTCTCAGGAAGAGATTACCTACATGGAAAAGAATCCTACTCACGACTTTATCTGGACAAAAGAGTATGATGAGAGTGTTAAGAAAAGTGTTACTGTACGTAAACAGACTTCACCTTCTTACCCAGCACAAGAGTACGGCGTGGCAGTAGACTTCCCTCAGATTATGTTGGACTACAGTAAGCACCCAGAAAGTACTTCTGGTAAAGAGGATTTACGTCCACTACGTATCAGCTTGAACGGTTCGTTCCATCAGAAGTTCTTCAAGACAATAGTGTTTGATGGTAGTTTTAAACCTGTTAGTAATAACAATCTTATCTACAAGATTTGTGCTGCAGCAGACCGCGAGAAAGAGTTGGTGGATAGTCAGTTTGATATCGCCACTGTAGCGGGTGCAACTTGTAACTTCACTGTACGTGCTGATCTTAACACTTCTGATGAAGGTATTACTTACGTCAATTGGAACGCTTCAAAACCTGCTTCTGTAGAAGATATTGAAACTCCAGATGGTGAGTGGTCAGCAGAGGATCAGATTGAGAAAGCGTTCGAGGGTAAGAATGTATCTGAGTTTGTAGGTATCCTATTGGACGGTCAGGACTACACAGACGAGATGTTATCTATGTTGGGTAATGACACCTTTGGTTACGTTAAGCACGCCTCAGAGAGTGCTACGTTTAAACTAGAAGGTATTTCTAAGAAGACAGGTAATGAATACTCGTTTGAGAAAGGTTTGGATTATGATACCACTGACTTCGCGAAAGCATGGAAAGCATTCCGTGAAAAGAATGGAGATTCTGTAGCAGATAAACCTTCTGTCCCTAAGAGCAACACACCTAACAGTGATAAAGTGGTAGAAAAGGCCGTTCCTGTTGAGAAGAAACCTACCCAAGAAGAGTTTGTTCCAGAGGAAGATTTCGACTTTAATGATGATGTGCCTTTCTGATAAGTGATTGTTTTATAAGAAGTTTTATAGATTACCTCCTTAATTGGAGGTTTTCTTATTTCAGAAGGAGATGTACTTTGGGTGTAGTAACAATACACGAACACTTAGGTAAGACTTACTTAAACAAACAAGGAAATACTCTCACTGTTGTTGGTTACGTTAAGAATGATACAGGTAGAGGTTATAAGTTAACAGTTACTTGTAGTAAATGTAGCGAAGATAAAGAATTGTTCCCTGACCCCTTCCCTATACTTTATAGTAAATTAAAAGCAGGAAGAAGTCCTTGCGGTTGTACTAGAATTATATACACAGAAGATCAAATAAAAATATTAGCGAAAAGGAAAGCGAAGGAATTAGGGCACACCTTTTTAGGCTTCACCGATGAATTCGTAAGTAACAGAGTTACTGACCTTATTATAAAATGCCCTCATGAAATTAAAGAAATTAATTGCCACCTCTACCTTAACTATAGTAAACACGGATGTAATAGTTGTGCTTCTGAGAGGGTATCTGAAAGCTATATCTCTAAGTATGAATACCCTTCGTGCGTGGAAGAAGTTAGATCTACTGAAGTAAAAGATTATGGAAGCAGGTATCATGAGTACAAGTGTTCAGTATGCTCTTATGATTGGTATGTTGTTAACGGTTTTTGTGATGGTTGGTTTAGTTTCAAGCCATGTAGGCTTAGTAAGGGAATCTTTACTTGTCGTTGTAACTTAAATTATTTCCCAAAAGACTCTGATAGATATAATTTAGGAAGGGCAATCAAAAGTCGTCTGCCACATAAAAATATAAAAGTTTTAGACTTTAAGGGTGATAGGATACTTTTTGAATGTTCTTATCACGGAAAAGGTGATCAAAACTCCTCTAGTTGTTTTGAAGGGAGACTTCCTAAATGTTGTGTTAAGAATTCATGGGGATATTACGAAGATAGAAAATATGATACAGATTACCTTTACTTCGTAAGTATGGAAGACATGGAGAACAATAAATACATAAAGATAGGAAGGTCTTTTAACCTTATGACCAGAATACAAGATTTAGAAGACGGTTATTTTGTTGACTTGCTTTATCTACTAGAATCTCCCCACAAGGATATATATAAGTATGAAAAATTCTTCCATAAAGTTTTTCGCAAGTACCGAGAACAACCTCCTACTTATTTTAAAGGGGAAACTGAAGTTTTTAATTATACTGTATTAGGAGATAAGGATTTCAAATTACTTGTGTCAGATTTTATAGAAGGTTACTAAATAATTAGATAACAAAAAGCCCGAACTTCAATTAAGAGGTTCGGGCTTTTTCACATTTATGCTTTATTAAAATACTTTTACGACCTATCCGTTAGAATATTAGCACATCTTCCTTGTCTGAATCCTTCCTTCTGAGTATATTCCCTCTCAAGAGTGTCCATCTCTACTCCAACAACACCCATCTCAATACCAGTATTTCCCATCTCATTTTCTGTAAGAGGAGTTATATCATAAGCATCAGTTAATTCAGGAAGAATACTATTACCTAAAAGAGTATCTTCTGCAACATCTTCGAAATAATACTCTGAGGAAAAGTTACCTGCCATCTCTACAACAGACTCTCCCATCTCAGCGATACTATCCCCCATTTGATATTCTGTTGAAGGAGGATTACCAACAAAAACTCTATTAGCAAACGCCTCTGAAAGTCTACAAGGTCTCAAACAAACGTCATCTTCTACAACAATAATACCGCCTGTACGAACACCTGCTGGGGTAACGTTATCCATTGTAGCAGGGATAGCTTTAGGAATATTAGTTCCGTTGGTTTCTAACACTGTACAAGCAGGATAATGTTCCCAGTAGCGTACTTTTGTAGCTTTAGTTATTGTTTGAAGGAAACCGATTACATCCTCAGGAGTACCACTACCTGTATTACGAGATATACCAAACCTGATAGCATCCCTGAACTCTTCATCATCTAACCCTAAACGAGACACCCCTAGCAAAGCACCTATGATATCAAGTTGATACCCGAAAGCAGTATTTAGTTCAGTAGAGAATTCTCCTAAGGCTTGTTGAGCTAAGTTTAGTTCTTCTACTTGATCAAGATATATTGATAAAAGTTTTATTAAGTTTTCAGAGTCACTAAACTGTACTGGAAGAAGATCTGTATAAGAAGAGAAGTCTCTTATCTGTAGTTCTGACATATCTTCTCCTAGGTTATTGTGGAAACTGTTACTCTATCTAAAGAGAAGTTTGCTTCTTGTAAGCCGCTTATTCTAATAGGAGGGGAAGTTTTCAGCAATGGAGTAGGATCTTCTGGATTAACAGTACTCCCTATAGTAACCACCACTTCTTCTAATCCTGTTATATTCTGGTACAAAGAAGCTTCTATTCTTCCTTGAATAACATCAACACCTACATCTAAACTATCTCCGTAAGCAACTACTTGTTCTGCTATAGCTATCTCTATATCTTCAGGAGAAAGTTCCTCCCCGTATAAAGAATACTGAACATTAGCATGGATATAAACATTGTTAACTCTTGAGAAGCGAACTTCTTGATCCTCCCCTTGAGAATCCTTTACGGTATAACTACTATCACCTGAGGTCTTTATTCCAGCAGGTTTATTATCCCAAATAGTGTTAGCTATAAGCTGAGAATCTCCCCCTTTAACAATGCACTTCAAACCCTTCTCATCAATACCTTGTACATTATTATACACTAGGGTATCATTCTCTATAACAATCGCTGTAGTGACTCCAGAGACTCTTAGAATAGCCGTTTTAATAGAATCTAAGGTAGCTTTACCAGTACTTCTACCTAACTTAACTCTTTCTCTTAGAACACCATCTGTCTCAACACCACTACCCCCTGTAATAGGCTCTCTGTTAGTTGCAGATAAGATAGTTGCATAATTAGGAAAGTTAACAACAGTGTTCTCTTGGAAAGAGTTATCTCCTAGTTCAGAGTAACGAACTTCTCCATAAGAAGTCATCTCAACTATAGAGAAGGGTTGTGCTGCTACTGTGTAAGCTAGTTTATCAGCTTGATCATCAGACACTATCTCTAAGAAAACTGTATCATCAATAACTTCAACAGTAGCAGTTACACCTAATGCTATATTACTGGTTATATAGTCTGCTAACTCTTGAACACCTGCTGTACTTGGATTAGTAGCGGTTGCTGTGAAAGCGTCTCCTTCTACAAGAAGATATGGTTGTTCTAAAGAAGGGTTATTTAAAGGAGTAGATAATTTTATTCTTGTAAGAGAAGATGGTTTTATTACGATGATACTATCATTTGTAAAAACATTACCGTTGTTATCCGAGAATTCCTCTCCCTCAAGTATTGACGTTACACTATCGACTGTTATATACTCAAACCCTCTAGAATAACTTCCTGCTGAGCGAGTTATACCAAAGAAAGAAGCTAGGTTGTCCAGCCAGATACCTTCAGCTTTATCTAAATCAAACATTGTTTGTAGAGTTTGAGTGTTACTCCAAGATTGAGCTATTGGGAGAGTGATCAGGTTTGTTATCAATTTTTCTACGGTGTCAGGGTAACGATCAATATCAATACCCAAATCTGTTTCGAAACGTTGCTTTATTTCAGCAAATATTTCTTCGTATCGTTTGGCTTTAAAACCCGTTGGGGTAACTCCATATGCCATCTTAAATCTCCACTAAAATATTATTTATTATTTTTCCACTTTTCACTTTAACAGAGAATAAAACTTTCAACACTCTTTCTGGTGTAACAATACTTTCATAAGATAACAAACTTTGAACGTTCTCTGTTGCAAGTATTGTACTCTTTAAGTTGGCATCCGCAGCAGCTTTAGTATTTTTACCGAAGATTTCTTGAACATAAGGAACACCATAGTCAATATCTCGAAACCACTCTCCTTTAAAAACAAGGAGTCTTATTTTAATAAGTTGTACTGTTGCATCTTCTTCTGTTTCAAAAAGTGTTAATCCGTTATTTGAAATTTCTAAATCATGTGTTAAACTATTCAACACTATTCCTGTATCCATTAAGTTATCTCTCCTGTTGAAAGATTAACCTCTGCGGAAGTAGTGATATGTGTTATGATTGCTTCGGCAAAAGCAGTGTATGTGTCATCTGGGGATTTTTCCCCGTTCTGGTATGTGTCTCTAATAGCTTCCATATTAACTTTAATAATGTTGGCTAAGACTGTTGAGTCCATAGGCATATGAATATTATCCTTTTAATGTATCGAGTCTTGACTTAAGAGATGCTATCTGAGAGGCATCGTTAAGAGGTTGAGGCCCGATCATTGTATTAGTTGTTGTGGAAGACAATACCCCCATTAGGTCACTAATTAAGGATATCAACTCTTCTGAGGAATTCTGTATCTTTATTGTAGAAGCTGTTATGACTTCAATTTTACCGTTCGACAGTTGTTTAATCTCACTCCCAGATTCACTCTTTATAGAGATGCTTTTATCTGATCCAAGAGTGATTGAATTAAGTTTACCAGAAGCATCCTCGAAACGTATCTGTACGTCTTCTGTAGAGGCTTCTAAGGAGTTTCCTTTACTTCTTAACCCAACTATACCAACAGCATCGTTGTAGTCGTGATAACGTACTGTAGAAGGTATTCCTGCCTTACCAGTATCCCATACCTCGTCAGTATCATTTTGGAAAAACAACACTAACACTTCATCATCTGGTTTTATTGGGAAGGTGATACACCCACCTCCTGAAGCAGGAAACACTATAGGTACGTGGTCTATATCTGGAAGAGGTTGGTTTGCTCCATCTGAGTAAGCTCTATAGACCAGAGGTGTTACTGTTGCCGTCTGTGTTGATGAATCAAATGTTTTAATCTTTGCAAAGACACATGTATTAAGCTGAGTCTCGAAATTATCAACATAAGATTTTATTATAGACGGAAGATCCATTACTGGCATATTATACTCTCCTCCTGTTCATTATTCTTATTTGGTATGTTATATTATAGCCTGAAAACACATTTTAGTCAAAGTAGACAGTTAGCTAGAAACTTCTTTGCACTCAATAACTGTTGTCCAACCACCATTCCTATAATCCAGCGTGTGAGATTTAGAAATAATCTTGTAGTTTCCTTGGTAAGTTCCATCCAAGATTTCAATACGCTTATCTGTATCAAGCCTTCCATCTAAGAAGGTTGTTATCTTGACGCCTCTGTCACCTTTCCCAGTAGAAGTATTTCCTACTTGAGAACCTGTTCTTCTAATAGATTTAATCTGATCAGTAGTGAATTGATAAGATTCTATTGTACGGGTAAAACCTTTTGGATGAACAAACAATCTTCCGTTAGTGATGTAATTCACATAACCTAAACTTTCACAAACATTATCCATTATTTGACGAAGAAACCCTACTGCTGAAAATCCTTTCTTTAATACTGTTTCTCTTGGTGTACGTAATTGAACATATGTTTGTCTGAACTCAATAATACTTTCTAATTCAAGTTGTGCTGTTGGAATACCATTCCTTGCATACTCATTTGCTAAGTCAATAAGGACATCTGCGTAAGTAAGTCCTGCTGCAAACTTCTTAGCTATCCTAACAGCGTTTGTTGGAGTGTAACCCTCCTTGCATTTAAGAGTGGTTACTAAGTTTTCACCTTCTTTGTCAGTGGCGTATTCAAAAACTTGCCCAGAGAATATCATTGCAAGTTCATCATCTTGGGCATAGCCTGCTGATAATATAATGTAGTTATTCTCTTGAGATATAATAGAAAGAGTTTCTTCTGAAAGGTTTAATATTTTAACAACACACCCTGCTTGACTACTACTTGAAGCACTCCCTGTGACAGTAGCCATCATCTGTAAATCAGTTATTTCAATAGCACTGCCATCTTCTAAACGATAATCTGTTACATATTCAGCTCTTTCTGTAACATTAATAGTGTCTAGATTAATAGTGGTATCTTGTCCAGTGTAGATGATTGTTTTAGGTTTACCTATGATCAGGGAATATTTTCTATCGTAAAGTAAACTCATATTATTTTAATCCTTCTGAAACCATCTCTTCATTGGAGAAATACCACAGTTGAAACTGTTTCCCTGTCCCAAAGTTGTCTCTTTTTATAGCGGCTGTTGTATCCTTAACATTGATACACCAGATATCCCCTCCTAAGAGTGTGTTTAAACTAAGGTAACGAGAGGTAAGATTCTGAATAGGAACCACTTTCACACCAGAAATAATATCGTTGAATTGGCGATCCTGTATATCAAGATACCAAGCCCCTTCTCCGTCCCTATTAACATCATCAGAAGAGTTATAAGCTATTGTAAGATTCAACACTGTACCGTTAAGTACAATTTCTTTTCCTTGATAAGCATTCTCATCTATTTTAATTTGTATTGCCATCTTCACTCTCTCCTGTAAAGTAACCAAAAACATTAGAGATACTTCTAGTAAGTTCCTCTCCTTCCACAACTTTAGTAGTTTGGTTACCAGAGTTCTTCTTACCAGCTAAGTCATCTGAAACAGATTCTTTAGGTTGAGGTATCTCTACTATACGTGCTCTATCTGAAATAAGTATTTCTTGCATTCTAAAAGAACATCCCCATCCAGATAATCCGTGAGATTTATTCTTAGTTATATCAAAAGACACCATTAAACAATTAGGAATAATATTCAAACTATCAACATGAACATTTAAAAGCTGTTTACTTACCCTGAGTTGTCTGATATCCTCTATCCATTGGTCAACATCTTTCCTACGGGATTCATCTTGCCCAATAACTTTTATATTAGTGATAACTCCTGTGAAAGTTACAACCCTAGGTTCAATAACAAAATTATCTGTGATAGACTTACCACTTTCTACAGGAGATGTTGTTGCTCTGGCTGGTTCTGAAACAGTTATATCTGTAGTGGAAGATAACTCGTAAAAGTTACCCTCCTGATCTGTAAAGTAGAACACACTCATTAAAAGTATCCTTATTATTTAGTTGTGGATAATCCAGAGGTAGCCCCTACATATCCTATCAGTTGTTTCATCTCGTCTGCGGAAGAGTTGTTGAAAATATAGGTGTTTCCCCCTTGTTGTTGATTACTTGTAGAAGGATTACCATCAGAGAACATATAGTTATAAGCTCCTTTCAGAGTAGGATATGCTGTCAAGTTTAATAATGAAGCTGAGTCTCTTTGTGATGAGAGGATATTCCCTAAGAAAGAGTTTTCATCTAAACCAAATAATTGACTTGTTTTACCTGCTCTAAGCTTTCCTTCTTTATCCTGAGTAAACCCTGATGTGGTCATTTCCCTGAGGTTAACCTGCATACCTGCACTTTCTTCTATATTACCCACAATCTTATCCGAGAAAAGAGATACTAATTCTTCTGCTGCTGCTAAGGCTAGTGTGATTGGAAGGAATGCTTTTGCTAAAGCTGCGTTAGTGGATAAAGCTACTATACCCATAGTCTTACCAAAGGCTAGAAGTTTACTTATCGCTAAAGCTCCGAACAATAGTTCAAAGTTATCAATAGCAACTTTAATCACAGGTTCTATAAGCTTTAAAGAATAAGCAATCCCATTAAATACTGCTCCGAATATTTTACCCATCTTCTCAAGTTGTGGTCCTGAGGTTTTGAGTATTTGTGAAATTGTTTTGTAAAGATTAGATAATCCTTCTGAGAAACCTGATTTGAAGATAGTATCTCCTGCACGCTGGGTTTCTGTGATCATCTGACCTTCTGTAACACGTAATCCTTGAAGAGCCTTATCGAAAGCGCCACCTTCTAGAGCTGCCTTTTTTAGTTCGGCGGCTACTTTAGGTAATACTTCTGAGGAAACAAGTTGACCCTGCTCCATCATCTTGAATAATTCTGCTTCTGAGACGTTTAGTGCTCTGCTGAACACCTGAACTGCACCTGGAAGGCTATCACCTAGCTGATTTTTGAGTTCCTCCAGTAAAGCTAATAAAATCAATAACTTAGCTAAACACCTACACCTTCTCAGGGTAGCCTGATCATATCATAACCCTCGCCATTCTACGTTAGGGTTCCTGCCTTTTCTTCCTCTAAGAGGTTCTACTCTACTAACTTACCAAAGGTAGTCTACGCTACCTTATCCGCTTTCGATGATCGATGATCGTGAATCTACTTCTTACGTTTATTTACTGTTATACTATATTGTTCCCATATGTGTTTCCAAGCATGTCCTGCACGTATCTTAGTGGCTTGCTGTCTACTGATTTCGTACTTTTCAACAGCTTCTTTAGGCATCATACCTTTCTCAAAATCTTTACAAACTTTGTGTACTAAATCTTCTGTTAAAACACTTCTACCATTCAAAGTACCTTTTAGTGCTGGTGTATTACCGACTCTCCAAGACTCTTTAGTGTTGTGTTCGTGCGTACACCATTCCAGATTAGAGTAGTGGTTATTAGTCTTATCATGGTCAATATGATTAACACAAACAACATAAGGGTAGTTTTCTGAACATAACTTTTTCAATTCTTCCGAAGGCTCTTCTAAAAAATACATTGCTACTAATCTGTGGACTTTTCTAGCAAATGTCTTACCATCTTTCTTAAATTGTACTTGGTAGTAACCCTGTTTATTTACAGGTACGTATTTCTTAGTTTTGGTTTTAATGTTCCTTATTAAACCTTCACAGTTTATTTCATACTTAGGAAATTCTTCTATAACTTTAAACATAAATATAACCCTTATTCTATTAAAAGGTTATTGTAGATCATTCGAGGCTGATTGTCAATATTTTCAGAATTTTTAGGGTTCGCTACTATGTCACCATGTAGTATCCTATCTGAAATCTAACTTGAGTTCCCAGCAGTTAAACAGGTTATTCGATAACAGTTTCCTGTTAAAGGGCCAAAGAACTTTTAGCCATTACCTTCCCTTTTGACATCCAATCTCTTCGAGTAAGTACGTTAACCCTTACTCCGCAAGTTCCTTATTGCAGCTCTATATCACTATAGAAGTTGAGACTATATCTTCACCCTTACCGTTACGTATTAGGGGTTGTGCGCTTCCACTCACTTGAGTGTACAGGTTTCATAATCCCAGAAGGATCGTTTACCTTAGTCGTTACACCTTGATAAGAATTACTTCCTACCCTTGGCTCGGTATTGTCTACTTGAGAGTTCCACCGAATTCACACAATTTGTTCATGCTTATTACTAAGCAGCCAGACAATAATCGTCTATCTGGATCAAAGCTTTCTGACTTCGCTTCATGCTTTCGTCATCTACTTTCAATGATGTACCAAACATACTCAATCCTGTGAATATATCTTCTTGCTGATCTTGAGAAATCTTACCTTTTGCAGCAAATTTGAACTTTACCCAAGCATCAGTTGTATCTTTTAAACTAAGTCCCATCTTATCAACAATACTATTGATAAAAAGCATATCTGTTGCTGCGGCATCAGCACTACCAGCAGCAGCTAGCATAGATGCATCGATCCCTTGAAATGTCTGCCCAACACGTTTAATAGCAACAGTCCCTTCAAACAAAGCAAACAAACTTGCATAAGAACGGATCATATTACGAGTAGAGTCATTTAATCCTCCCTGAACAACATTCAATCCCATCATATTACGTTTTAAAGATTTAGTCTCTCTGTTAACAGATCTCATCTCAGAAGCTAGACGAGTCATTGCAGCAGTGTCACCTACTCTAACAGCATCTCCAAATCTTTTATCATAAGAAGACATATCCTTTCCAGAAGATTTCATGTTCTGATAATAAGCTGTACTTTGGAAACGTGCTATCTTGTTTGCAAAAGCTTGTTGACGTTTAGTAGCAGCCTTGGCAAGCTTATCCTGCTGTGCGTAGAAGTCTTTCATCTTCTTGAGTTCTTCATCTTGGGCAGTCATCTTCTTGACGTGTTGCTTCATGAAAGCATTATTAACTTCTTCACTAGAAGATTTTATTTTAGCATTATTCCTAAGTTTTATTTTAAGAAGATCTTGCTCTCGTTTGTTTTCCTTTTTAAAACGTTCTTCTACATTAGCTTTTAAAGCAGCTTCCACCCTATTAAAGTCCGATACCTTAGCAGAAGCTACATCCCTCCCAGCTTGCTTACTTTGCTTGTAAACTTTTAACCTTTCTTGTAAAGATTTCCTGCCGTTAGAAATTTCCTTATCTCTCGCAGCTTTGTCTTCTTTAATACGTTTGTTGATGATGTACTTTTGGTAATTAGCCGTCCCTTTAAGATCTTTCCTTTTAGACCTCTCAATCTTACCAGACCTTTTTACAGCCCTCATCCCCATGGAATCCAGCATCTTATCGATTTCTTTAGCTTGTTTACCAACTCCTTTAGTATTCAAGTCTATATCAATAAAAAACTGTTCAATCATATTATCTGCCATAAAATGTTCCTCTTATCAGATAATCTTTCTAAAAGAGCCTGATTATTTAGGCTCATTATCTTTGTAACTTGCCATAGAATAATCTACATCAAGATACATCTCTTCTTCAAAATATAAAAACTCCTCTACAGAATATTTCTCTAACAAAGTGTGATAAGGAATACCGTAATTCTTAAAAGTATACTTACCAACAGCTCTCCATTTCAATTCTATAGGATTATCTTTGAGTGAGTAGCTTTCTTCCCTAGCTCTATCTACTCTTCTTCTATATCTGTCCTTCCCATCATTTTGTGGAATCCATCCGTCACTGATTGGAAGATATCGCTTTCTGTAAAAAAACCTTTGAAGTTTACCTCCAATGCAAACATGATTAATGTCTGGTAAGAGTGAATACTTCCTGCAAAATCTCTCTCTACATCTAAAGGTTGTCCATCTACTTGAGCACCTACTAACATTTCATCAATAAGAGCCTCCATATCTGGTGTACGTAATTTGCTTGAAACAATCGTAAGTATTTCTCGGAAAGTATTTTGTTTCTCAAACATTATAGCTTCATCAACATTACGTGAATCAATAACTTCACCAAAGATAGGACCAACCATTTCTAAAAGAAGTGTCCATCCTCTCCAACCAGCTTTTACACCTAGAGGTTTTATTGTGAAGGTTTTATTGTTGATGATTTTATCGTGTTGTTTGAAGTATGCACCCATATCGAAATCTGACATTTATTTTCTCTCTCTTAAAATTCTTAAACAAAAAAGGGGAGCAAAAGCTCCCCTATTAAAATGGTATTATCGGTTAGCAGTGTTATTCTTCAGAGTATTAACAAACGCTAATGCCTCTGCTGCTTCTGTAGTTGCTTTACCAGTTACGTCTGGAGCAAACTGCATATTGGTTACAAAGAATGCCCATGTACGGCTACCTGCGTCTGTAGATAAATCTTGTGAAGCTGGTACATCTAAGTAACAATTCTTTTGATACGTCAATACCCCAGAAGATTTCTCTGAGATAACAATATCAAAATAGATAACATCACCTGTGCGATCTTGCTCTGCTTGTAAAGCAGCCATTGCTCGGTTAACAGGGGCGTTTTGTTGAATAACTTCCAACTCAAGCATACCTGATTTATCTGCTGAAACTGTAATACCGTGGTAACCATCTGCAGAAGTGTTTCTTGTAGTGTTAGCCTCATTTCGGCTTAAGCTGATACTTTCCCAACCGTCTACATTAATACCTGCTAATGAGATGTCTGTATCAAGCTTACTATAACTTTTGAACATTATTTAATCCTTATTCGTAGCTTAATGTACCAGTGATCTCAACCATGTGGATTGCATTGGTGAGGGTGGCTTTGAAAGAAATTTGACGGAAAGTACGAGCAGCTTTATCAGCAAGAGGTACTTCTGAAACATCAGGAACAAATATTTCAAAATCATCATTGATGAAATTGTGTGTACCATCAGGTGTATAGTTTGTAAGGGTAGCTTGTAAAATACTCTTAACTTGGTTGATACCTTTGTTATTAAATGCTACTTTACCCGTCTTCTGATTGATCAGGAATGTGTTGAAATCCGCTTCAATATCTACTTGCAGATTATCACGACCAACAATATTATCTAACCATTCACCAGAAGCTACTTTACCAACAACACCGATAATAGGATCACTACCTGCATCACTACCTACTCTTGCAAAGAAGTCTGCGTTTACAAGTTTAAGTTTATTCTGTTGAGTACTTGTGAGAGGTTTACCTACAGCATTCAATGACGCTGGTACAGCAGCTACTCTACGATTACCATAAGTGATACTTCCTGTTACAGCAAAAGCAGCTTCTGCTAAACGTGCAACCTCTGGGAAAGACTCTTTAGCCTCTTGGTGATAGATACCCATTGTACGGAAGAAGTTACCATCTTTTAAGTCTACTAGTGTTCCTGTTTGTACAGCATCGAAAACAGTTGTCTCATCAATAGAAGTAGCATATACTTTAAGCTTAGCCTCAATTTCAGTTGCCATATCTGTTACGAATGTGTTAGACTTCTCTTGAGCTGTTACATAATAGAAGTCTTCTGTTTCTGCTTCGATAGCTGCTAATACGTCTGCTGCTGATTCTGTACTTGTACCAAAAGTTTCATCCATCCCAACTATGTTAGAAACAGTAAACCATTTACCAGAAGTAGATGATAAAACTAAGGTTGCATCAACACCAACACCAACTACAGTAGTAGTGATGACCGCTGCAATATCTGTATCAGCATCAATCAACACTTTCATTGCATCTAGGATTGTTTGTGCAGTAGGAGTTGCTCCTGCTGTAACACTGAACGTTGCTGAAACTGCATCTTCTGCTGCAATAGTTACAGAATACTCTTTAGCTTCCACTGCATCTTCAGGTGTAAGAATTGAATCAACAATTTGACGACCGATTAAAATTTCTTGTGGAGCGGGTGTTTGTGAAAAAGCACCTAGTCCCGCTTTATAAACTGGATGGGTAGTGGCGATACCATCTTCAACCATTGCTTTAGTACTACCATATGAACGAACTCTTTCTGGAAAGAAATTGTGTTGTCCAATAAATAGAATAGTACCAAAACCTTGGCGTGATACAATTGCTGTATCTAAGGCAATATTGGCTATTGCTAAATTAACTGACATTATTAGTGTCTCCTAATATTAGGGTTTATTATTGTTCGCTAGGAGCGATTACGTTAACGTGTAGATCTTGTTCTGGTGTATCTGAACCTTCTAAGAAGAGTCCTCCTTGAACACCGTTCACAGGATTTTCTGTATCCATCTCAATTTTATCGAAATATTGTGCTTTATCAGCTTTAACGTCAATAGTGTCGATTGTTGCCAAGACTAGATTAAATTCATTTGTTTCTAAGTATTTATCATTCATTGAAAAGTTTGAAGGGATGATATCTGATTTATCCAGCACTCTTGCTGTGGTATTGACTGTTGTTCCAGTGTTAGCATTCTGTGCATACAGAGTATCTATCATATCCCGCACTTCATCTACTACCATTAACATGTGTGTCTTGTTAACAACATAGTCACTAGAAGCACCACTTGTCCCATAAAACTTTATTTGGAGGATAACCTTCTTATGCGCTACATAAACATAGTTACCTTCGTCATCAAAGAACCTGTCTGTGAGGTCAACTCCATCGGGGACAGTTCTGATATAATCAACTAAACAATAAGGGTAATCTGGGATAGGAGGATTCTTACCTCCCTGAGAGTAAACTCTTGCTGGGAATATACTTGGACGAGTTGTACCACCTGCTCCTGCAGACTGAGATACTTCATCCCCAATAAACTCTTTTAAGGTGTCTATGACAGCGTTCTCAAGAGCTTTAGTATCTATACTCATGTAGTCTTATCCTTTTGGTAGAACAGCCCCAGCATATGATTCATATCAAGCATACGTCCATTTGCAGACTGTCCCGTCCAATCTTGTAAATCTATGCATTTGTAACGACTACCTCTGTATTCAATCTCATCAGCTACAATAGAAAGTCTATCATCCTCTGCACGTATCTCATCACCAGTGTTCCCTTGAATATAAACTTCTATTGCAGAGGTAGCTCTAAAACCAGCTTCTGTTAGAAAGTTATTGACACCTTCTCGATAAGGTTGTATATTTCCTTTATAAGGTATCTCTACCTCACCACCGTCTACATACTCATTAGAATCTGTCCAATACCCAGCAGTAGGTCGGAAGATAGTTATATCTTTATCGAAGAGTCTATTTCTTCTAGCCATATTTAACCCTCCGATTTAACTTTGTAATTGAATGATGTTTTGTATGCGAAGGCATCTTTAAGAAAACCTTCATCTATAAGAGGTGTCGGATTAGCAGTTGTTGTTAAGAGTGCAGTATTACCAAAAACACTTTTACCATCTTGGCGATACTTCTTACCTATATCATCTAAAAGGTTTTCTAAAGTGTAAGAAGTTTTTATTTGTACGTAACTTTTTAAAAGACTCTTGAAAAACTTAGCTTGAGCAGGATAACCTCCTACAACAGGTTTCATATGTTTAAATATATCTCTTGATGGGAATGGTAATCCGAACTCATGAGCATTTGCATGAATATAAGCTAAACTTGCATAAGGCATGTCTGCTGTAGGATGTAAACCTTGTTCTTTGAAGTAACCTATTTTAGCAGATTGATTGTTGAGGGATTTCAACTTTGCAACAAGTGCTGGAAGCTTACTCTTTTGCTTGTTCCGTCTGACAGTCATCTTCATCTGAGAGAGTCTCCTCTTTCTTCTTTGGAGATGTTTTCTTTTTCCGAGGAGACGTTTCTTTCTTGACAGTTTCATCTTTTATGATTATGTCTCCTTCGGGAAAGTGTTTTGTAACTTTTACTTTCATTAGTAATTCCTTTATAGTATCCTTTAATTATAAGGTATTTATGGGGAATTGTCAACTTAACTACTTCTCACTTACCGCCAGATAAGAGTCTGTTTCTGCTGTTAAGTTAGAACTGTCACTATTATTAGCTATTTGAAGAAACACATAATCATTTATATTCAGTTTAGCAGAGGTTAGTATATTAAAGAAAGCTACATCCCTAGCACCTACTAGAGAGTTTACTTGTCTTCTCTGCGATACAATATCTACAAAGGTATTAGCACTGTCATCCCATTTTACCACTTTGAGGGTTAATTGATTATTAGAAGGACCATCTACAATAGCATCCACATAAATATCAAAATCACGCGGGTTATTACCTAGATTCCTTATTTGACCATTAGAGGGTTCATCACAATGTTGAAAATCAGATTGAGTAAATACCCCTGCTAAGTTTTCGAAAGTATTAACACTATTAATTACAGTGGTAGCCTCTGAAGTGATAGCTAATTTACCACCAACAAAGGTATTAGTTATCCCCTCGCACTTTGTAAAAGAACTCGCTAAATCTTCATTACTGATATTAGGAGTTATATTTGTATCCTCTGGATTAGATAATCCATCACGGGTTATGATCGCCCCTGAGAGTTGCAGTGTAGAAGGGTTTATAAAATTAGAACTAGAAAAATCTAATAGAGCTGCGCTAGTAGGTAAGTCTACGTTTAAGTTAGTCCTAAACCTAGAAGCCATAGTAAAACCTACCCCTGCTTTAAATAGTGGTTCTGTCATACCAGCGTCAAGGTTACGTACAATAGATATGTCGAAGAAAAACCCACCTAACCACTCTCCCGTCAAAGTTAAAGAAGGTCTACCTCCAAAACGTCCAGTACCTACTTCCAACCCTTGACGGTAATTATCTATTTCCCCTAGGCTACTGCAATCATTGTAGTTTATCTTATAGAATTCAAAAGCATCAAACCCAGTGGCACTTTTTAAGTCGTACACTTTCGAGTTTGATCCTGTAACTTCTATAGCGTAGTCCGACCCTAAAACATTCCCACTACCTTCCAGAGGTGATGTGAACATAGTATAATTACTTTCACTAGATATTAATTTAGAGGTGTCAAAAGTATAACCGAGTAGATTAAGACCTCCTGAGGGAACTTCTATACTTTGTGTTCCCATGTCTATGATACCATCTATTAAGTAACTAACTGTGCTATCTAAAGTGCCTGCTAAATCAGAAGGAGATTCTACACGTTTTAGTTTATTGAAGGATTCCCCTCCACTACCACTACTAGAAACAATATCTTTAAATGAGATGCCCATATTAAAAAGTTCCTATTGCTAAAGTTGATGAACTATCTTCTTTAACGCACTTAACCCAGATTTCTAAACTACCTTCAAGTATTCTTGGCGTACTATTCGATTCAGTTAGATCTGTTATCACAAAACCTGCAGTAGATGTTGCATCTGGTTTGGTAGAAGATTCTTGTATGCGAATACCTTGTACACCTTTGTTCTGTAATTCTAGAGCTGTACCTACGGGTATTGGTGGTGTTGAGGCTGCGTTAAGAGAGATATAATCCTCCCCTGTCACCACTAAGTCATTTAATGTTGCCATTATGATATTTTCCTATTTTAAAGTTATTACCAGTTTTTCAAATAAATACTTTGATTATAAATGTTTACGTTATCGCCTACCGCTGTTAGGTAAATCTCAACCCCGTTATCAATACTATTTTGATCAAGGTAAAAGTCTAGATTATTGACCACCCTCTGAGGGGCTGTGCCTTTTACAAGAGGTTTAGAATCTCGGTAGATAGTTAAATAGTTTGGTATAGTTAAACTAACTTCTATAGCAACACCAGTGGCGTTTGAGGTTGCTTCTGCTACAAACTGTAATCTCACAGAACAGTTGCCAAAGATATTCTCTTTGTAAGAGTTGACACGTTGAAAAGTCGTATCCCAAATAGGATATTTTGTAGCACCTATCTGAGGTTGACGTTCAAAGTTAGCGAAGAGGAGCGGTGTATTGAAAGTTACTTTTTGAGCAACACCTTCTAAGAGAGTTAATTTATTAAGGGGTGTGTATAAACTGTCTTGAAAGTTTTCCCATCCTGCTAGTTCGAAGTTGGAGAGGGCTGTTGCGTGTACTGATCGTCCTGTTTGATTATCGATTACTTTATTATTAAGTAAATTTGTATTAGTAGACATAAAGATTCCTTTAAAATTTGAAACCTACATAAGATTTGTCTTTTCTTTCGTCTGGCGTTCTCGGACTATAAGGAGATTTATCTTTGTAAGCTGTGTTACTATCTGGATTATTTCGGATTCTCTCTACCTCTGAAACACTTGTACCATTTATAATAAAACCTGACTTAGGTGATTTCTTTAAAACATCTCTGCAAGATGGTAACGCTGCTGTAGGGTTATCTAAGAAAATATCATAAGCATTCTCCCAATCAACACCCTTGTTATAATTATTAGCGGAGACAGTAACCCCACCTATCTTTTCACTATAACTACCTCCACCACTACCATCTACAGCAGAGGATTTTATTAACCATTCATACAAACTTGCAATAGTATTGTATATAGCCAAACAAGTGTTATCTGGGTAAACAATTAACCATTCTGTTAGGTAGTGGTTAATAACGTTCTCAGGAATATCCCCTGACTCTAACCCCATTGCGAATAGTATTTTTGTTATTAATTCTTCGTTCATTTAGGTGTTCCTTTTTATTCAGGCAATAAAAAAGCCCCACCCGAAAGTGGGTAGGGCTTAATATTATTACTTACACCATATTAAGTAAGTTGGATAATTGCTTCTGGTTTAGTTGCAAAATATAGCTTTTTAGCTTGAATCTCAAGAGTATGAGATTCATCATCATCAGAAGTACGTTCGAAAGCAAACATCTCTTGTCCGCCTTTATTAGCGTAAGAAAGTTTTGAAGCTGGTCCGAAGTAACCGCGAAGAAGATCACGGCCACCACGAGGTAATGCGATACCTTGACCTGCACCTAGTACTGTAACCTCTGTACCATCTGCTTCTAGGAAAGTAGGGTTATACGCTAAGAAACGTACACCACGATGTTCGAAGAAGTCTGTAACACCCCAAGAGTAGTATGCACTTAGGTCGTCACGAAGAAGTTGCTTACCAGAGTTTTGGTATTGGTTGTAAACTTCACGGAATTTAGGGTTAGCAATGATTTCGTCAAATAGAGCGTAATCTAACCAGAAGTCAACACCTTGGATAGCTGCACCAGATTTAATACCACCAGAGATTTTACGTTTAACTTCTGCAATTTTAGCATCTAAGTCTACAGAAGCATTACCAGTGTCTAAGTCTACAGTGTAATCCGCAGCTTTATTAAGGCTATATACTGAATACATATCTGTAGCACCTGCAACAGCACCTGTAGGTAGATCACCTTTCATAGCTTTGAAACGTAAGTATTCATCACGTTGGTCATGTGCTAGACGTAAGTCTTCAAGCTTAGTAGAACGTACATTAGCAAGAGTTTCAGCAGAATCTGCTTCACCAGCCATACGTTGACCTTGGATATCATATACGTCAATATAATCCATCTCTTTGTAGAACTTCAACAGCATTGCATATTGGTCTACTTCACGGTCTTTACCAACGCCGTGTACTTTAGACTGAGCACCACCTTCTGACATCATATTAATTTGATTTTTAATACGGTCAAAGATGATAGAATCTTGAGAAGTAGTAGTAGTGTTGAATAAGCCTTGTGAGCGGATAAAACCAAACTGGTTATCAATAACGTTTACGGCGTTAGTCCAGTCGATAATACCATTAATGTTTGAAGGATCGTGAGTTAATGCCATTTTTTATTATTCCTTATTATACTTGAGCTAATACTTGGATACCAGCATTAGCTAGTAATGCATCGTACACTGCTTGTTTCTCTACATCTGTATCTACATCAGTAGCGAAAGATAGTGATTTATCTGCCACTTGAGAAGGACCAGCCATTAATACTGTCATTTCAAAGTCACCACCAACAGTAGTGTCGTCGTTAGCTAGAGTGTCGATTAAAACAGCATTAGCATTAGCAGTTGTTGCAACAGCAACTAGAATGTACTTACCAGCAACAGAAGTTGATTCTAATACAGCACCAATTTCCAAACCCTCTGCAGGAACAGTTACAACCACTTTACGGCGTGTATAACCTGTTGCAGGAGCGTATTCATGTTTAAGAACGTCACCAACTTTAGTAGGACGACTTGCAATAAGACCTGTAGCCATTATTATTTTTCCTTATTTATTTTATTAAGAGTTTTTCTTGTGACGAGCTAATAACTTTGCCATAACAGCGTCTTGGTCTTTAGCAGTACTTGTTGGTTCAACTTCTGCTTCTGCATCAGCACCAATTTCTTCACCAAAAGAAGTTTTAAGTTCTTCTACTTTAGTGTTCATTTCTGCTTGCAATGCTTCTTTTTCTGAGTTAAACTCTTCCATCTTAGTAGATAAAGTTTTCTCTAATTCAGATACACTTGCAGATGCTTGCGAGATTAAACCGCTAACTAATTCTTTGTGAACTGTATCAACGTTAGAAGCTAGTAAGAATTCTAAAACATCTTCTTGAGAATCTTTAAGGAAAGCATGTTTCGATAATTCTTTATTAAGAGACTCTTTGTGAGCTAATGCTTCTTTCTTTTCGTACTCTGCAACTTTACTAGCTAATAGTTCTTTTTCTTCTTTCTCAGCTTGTAAACTTGCTAATACTTCTTCTTGTGCAGCTAACTTAGCTTGTAATGCGCTAAGTTCTGTCTGGTCAACTGTAGGAGTTGCCTGAGCTTCTTTAGACATAGATTGTTCCTCTGTTGTCATATTTAAAGTTTCAACTCCTGACGGAGAATTACTATTTTTACCTTTCGGCTTTATTCCCAAGTATTCTTGGAATTCATCTTCTTCCATTATCTTATCGATAAAACCAATCGCTAAAGCCTTTTCAGCTTTCATAACCTTAGCTTGGGTATCAATAACAGTCTGAACGTCAATGTTTCTCATAGATGCAACGTGGGAAGTAAATTTTTCATAAAGTGTATCTACACTCTCTTGGATATCTGAAAGGAAACCTTCTCGGAAAGAACCATCCTTATCATAAGGAACCTTCTCACTACCTGCTGTAATGAATGTTCTCTCAAAGCCTTCCTTTTCTAGGTGCTTACTGTCATTCATAAGAGAAACAACAACACCAACACTACCTACCTCTGCTTCAGGATTAACAACTATCTCGTGACAAGCACTTAATAAACCGTAACCTGCGCTGGCAGCCATACCATCCACGTATCCAATCATCTTGATATTATTCTTATCTGCCAATTCACGGAGTTTATTAGCAGAGTACATCATACGGTAGGCTTGCCCGCCACCTGAATTGACTTTCATAAGAACAGTAGAAACACCTTTTTCAACAAGTTCTTCCATATCTTCGATTAAACCTACGTAGCTGCAACCGCCGCACATAGCTTCCCAACCTGTTTTCTTATAAGTAGTAGGACCTTCTACACGAAGGGTTCCTATACCGTTAGATAACAAAGTAGTTTCTTCATCAGATATGAAATCATCTTGGTCATCATCAAAGAAAGCTTCTTTTGCGTATGAGTGTAGTAATTCTCTGTTATCAAGAACTTCTGCAATCTCACGAGCTTTTTCTTCGATGATGAATTGAGGTTTTTCTAGGAGTGATTTAGATAGACGAGGAAGTTTATGTTTCTTAGACATATTCTTTCCTTCTTTCCATACTATATGTTATATTATAACACGTTTTTAAAATTATGCAACCCTTACGCATTTTCTGTATTTGTTGCACTATTTGAACCGCCTTGCTGGGAATTTCCAGTTCCACTAGATCCAAGCCCCTCTCCTGATTTTGAGTCTCCTTTGTCACCCATTTCTAAGTATTCAAGGAGTTCTTCTTGAGAAAGATCTTCCATATGTTCTGTATCGAATCCCATCATTTCGTGCATACGAATAATATTTTCTTTTGTAAGAGCAATACCTTTAACAGACTTACCACGCTGGATAAGTTTACCTGCTTCATCATAACTAATCTTATCGATATCACCAGCTACAATTCTAGGCATATCCTCTGGAGATAGGTTAAAGTCGTTCATAACGTTAATTAACTCTGGGATGAGGTCTTTGTTCAATACATCTTCGATGACTTTGATATCAGACTTAATGTAGTGCATGTGAATAGCGTTCTTAACTTCTGCACTGTTGTAACTAACACTACCTTCACCTGTGAGTGTATGTCCTGCACCCCATATATCAAATATAGCCTTCCTACGCTTCTGTATCATCTCCATAGGGTTGAACTGCCTACCACCACCCTCTAGGCCAACTAACCTTGTAGAGTACTCAGGAACAGTACTAGAACCCTCTTGCAAGTCACTTGGACGGATGATTGAACTTTGGTCACCATTGTGGATGTTAGCTGCTTGAGATATTAATGACTGAACCATATAATACTCATCACTAGTTGGGTCAGAAGCCGCCTTATCAAGTATATCACTTGGAATAGCTAACTCTATTATACCAGCTAAATCTTTACTAGCGCCATTAACTTCTAAGTCTTCTAATAGGATCTTTTCTTTCCAAGCTTTATAGCATGCTTTAAGAAGAGGATTACCAAAAGGTGTACTGTCAGTAGCGTTCTCTCCAAACAACATAAACTTCTTACGGGGGATACGTTTATAACCTTCACCTGTTAAGTCTGTCGGAGAGATGAAAAAGTTATTAGAGGTTTTATTTTGAAAGAATTGATTATCTTGGCGTAAAGCAATAATACGCCTACCACCTGCATAAATTTCAAAAGGAGTAGACTTATCTAAACTTAGTTGAGGTCTGTTGGCTATATCACTAACACGATACATACCTTCCCACTCACCTCTCTCAACTTTCCTATAAACCTTCTCTGCAATACTAAAACCTTTCTCCTTAAAAGTTTCTATATTACGTATAACCTGCATGTAAGTATTACTGTCTAGAGTATTTAAACTCCATTGCAAGAACCTAGCAGCTTTTACACTATCAGGGTTGTTCTTATTATATTTAATTTTCTGATTAGCGAATGCCGACTCTATCAAATTATAAGTTAATTTAATAACAGTAGCTATTGCATCGTCATTTTTCATAGCCTCGAAAGTTTTCATACTCTGAGGCCATTGTAGCTCGTAAGGTTGTAATCTATTAACAATATCTTGGTAAAAAGCAATACCAGATGTACCTACACCTCTTCGTGGAGTAACAGGTTTCTTAGGAGAAGTATCACTACCTTCATTGTTATTTACATTCCCACGAGAAGCGTTTCTTTTCTTAGCCAAGATAACATCTCCTTACAGTGTACGTTCTAAGATAAAGCTTCTTTCAACTCTTTAATCATGTTGGGGAATGACTTAGTTTTAGTAAGTTCAACACCATAGTTTTCAGAACAATAATCTTTTAAAGCAGACTTACTTCCTGACTTATCATCTTCATTATAAAGAGAGTTCAGGTAATCATAATCCACTTCTGGAACAGCATCTTCTAAAACTTCTTCTGGAGATACATCCTCTTCTAGGACTACCTCTGCTGATACTACTTCTTCAACAAGAACCTTGACAGGTGTTTCCAATTCCAAAGGATCTTTCAGATAAAGATAATAACTTGAAAGGTTGACATGACTTTTAGAAAGATCTACACTTACACCATATTCTTCTTCTAAGGTACTGAATAAGTTGTACCAAGCGTGATACTGCTTAAAAGATTTATCTTCGTGTTGAATAACATATTGTGGTGAGAAAAGTGTTTTATTTACATCGATTGTATTTTTTGTTTGAAGAAGTGCTAAAGTTTTGATAAACTCGTGATAAGAATAACAAGATACTTTATATAAGTCTTCATCATAAAAATAGGGTTGTTTTTCCATAAGGATTCCTATTATAAAAGAGAGATGCCTGAATAGACACCTCTGAATGATTTTCCATACTATAGATAGTATTCTACCACAGTTTTATACTTTTGGCAAGAGTCCTCTTTTAAAACAAACGTTTTGAAGATTGTTTGCCCATAGAGGATTTCATCTTAGAGTATTGTGTGTTGCCCGAGGATAATTGTGGGATGGCTACTGCTTTGTGGATTTTGGAAGCGCTGAGGTAATTAAAAGCTGAAGCTACTGTATCTCCGAAATCATCCTTTTTAGTTGTAGTGGATCTTTCTCCATCAAAACCTTCAAGTTGTTTCATTATGTAATTATAAGTTTTCTCTGAGAAAGTATTCTTAGCTATTTTAATAAGTCCATTCTCTGCTGCTGTTGCGAAGGGGAGAAATTTAGTTAGCTTATTTTTATTGATAGGGCAAGGGTCTTTCTTGAAAATAAAACCGTGTTCATTGAAGAATTTAGCTTGTTGATTCCAAAGAGATTTTCCTGCGGCAGCAGGGTCCTGAGGCGCTACGATGTAAACTTCATCACCGTCATACTCTGCCTGTTTAATCATTGTATTATCCCTATCACCAGACCTCTTATATATCGCCCCTTGTATATCATCTACTTCATCGTAAAAATCTTCATGATATTCACCTGCTAAAACATAATAACCGTCATGAGTCTTATACATCTTGATACAAGTTGTTGGATCAGGGTTTTTCTGCGAAGTTGTCCTTTCGGAAGCCCCGAAATCGTAAGCCCTAACAGCAAAAGCTTTAGAAGGTATCTTATCTATTTCCTGTAACCACTCCCTCTTAAAATACTTAGTCCCGAAAGCCATTTCAGCCCAACAACCGTGTAGTAGTTGTGCCCTGTCAATATCATTAAGACCTTCTAAGAATGCGAGGTAGGATGGATTAATTTCCATCATGATCGGATTGTCGTATATAGTACCACTAACAAAAGAAAAGGATAGTATCTTACCTTCCCATCTTTCCTTAGGAATTTCCAATCTAGTACCTAACTCTTCTCGTGAATTACCCCATATATACTCACCTGCTTCTTGTACAAAGTATCTGACTACTCCATCTTTTTCTGGGTCAGGAAAACCTTCATCATCTAAGTACCATGAGATCATATCCTTTATCTCGTGCGAAGGAGAAGGGTTACAACTTATTACCATTCTTGAGAAGTGTTTAGAAGGGGATCTTAGTCGGGACATGAAGTACTCTATCTGTTCCCATTCGAATTGTGTCTATTGTTGTTCAAAGAAGTTCGTTACTCTTCTTCCGTCTATAAAGACTGCCTTATATCACTATAAGAGTTCAGACTATATCATCATCTACGTGAGATGCTGTGCGCTTCCACCCACTTAGGTGTACAGGTTTCATAATCCTTTCTAAAGGATCGTTTACCTTAGTCGTTGCACCTTCAAACTGATTACTCAGTAAGCTTGGCTCAGAATTGTCTTTCGTAAAAGAGTTTCTCTGAATTCACACAGTTATCGATATGTATCGCTACATAAAGGGGCACACTGTTTACCCTCATCTATACCAACAAATGTAAACTCTTGTCCCTGAGCATCCATCTTTGACCTAGCTACGTTCTCTGCTTGCTGGTATTTTATTTTAGCACCATTAGGAAATACTACTTCCATCTTATGATCTCTTATTGCCTTAGGTTCAGAACCTTTAGGCATCTGTTCGTAAATTGCTCTGGCGTTAGGCCAAAGTCCCCCTAATAACTGCGGGTTTGTTCTACGGTACATGATGCAGTTTGTCTTACCGTCATCTAAAAGCATTAGAGGGAGGTGATTTAGTATGGTACTTTTCCCAGATCCTGCCAATAAATCTCTCTGGGACAGTTTCGAGTTCGTTACACTCTTCCACAGTTTCCTGTGTTGTCGGATCATATCTTCTACTTATAAAAGTAGCCCTACGTTTCGAATTCACTTGAATCCTACTCTCAAAATGAGATGACCTCTACACCCATGAATTTAATCATTCGGCTCGGTATTGGCATATGATATAACATATCACTTAGCTTCCACCGAATTAGCAGGGGAGTTTATGGTGTGACCACAGGAATTTTAAGCCCCACCTATTACTAGTATTTGAGTATCAGAAGCTCTTTTCAACATAAGAGCTTGCTTCTTACTTGCAGGAGAGAAAAAGGGTTTCTTTCCTTTCTGTTTTGTCATTTTATAAAATCCTCGTGTTTTTCTTTAAATATTTTCAATGCTTCAGGTTGTCTACTGCCTTTGCAAAATCTGCTTATCATAGATTCTGCTATACCTCGTTCAGATGAAATAAATTTCAAAGATTTTTTGTTTATTAATCTATCTTCTATAATATCAACAACATCATGTAGACCTAGTTTAGTTGTAGGATGTTTTCTTTTTATGAAATCTCCTTTCTTGAAACCTGTTATACTAGATAACCTTCTACCTGACAACCCATCCCATAGTGTATCTGGACTGGATACAGTTAAGCCTAGATTTTCACATATACATTTATACTCTAATCCTGCATTAAAAAGAAATCCTACATATTTCCATTCATACTTGGTAAGGGAACTCAAGGTCTTCTCTTTTCCATAACTTTCTGCATAATATTTTATAGTATTAAACTCTGAGGTAACCCACTGTAAATTGTACCACATATTATTATCTTTTGTATTATCTATATGGTCTATTACTAAACAAGAATTTTCATCAGGAGTGTCCACTAAAAAATGTAAAGCTACTAACCTGTGTACCCTCCTGTGTTTGTATTCCCTATTGCCATGGGACATAGCTACCTCTTTATAACCATCCTTATCTGTTTTAGGTTTAAGTATACGTTCTCTTACTTTCTTAACACCTTCTATTCTATGGCGATTAACCCAAGGAGTCTCTCTTTTCAAACTCTTAACTCTTCCATAATTACTTATCTGATATTTACCTTCAAAGTCTTGGATATCTTTCCATTCTTCCTTAACAGGGAATGCTATGTTATTCCAAATCATATTATAAATTCCTCACATTATAATCTCCTTCCTCAAATTAATAAAAAGGAAAAGAACCTATCTGAGGAATACTATAGATTCTCTTTTTCCACTCTCAGAAACCCTGTGATCAGCAGATGTCTCTCTTAGAAAGCGTCCTTCTCGAATTATCACTAATTCATCACATATCTTACCACAAAGAACACCCTCTGTCAAGAATAGACTTCCTCATCAGAATGCTTCTCATAAAGAACACCAAGATCTTCCAGAAGTTCTTTCTCTAAAGGAGACATATAGTCATCTCCAACACTGCCTCTCACTACCTCAAGACTCTCTATAAAACGTTCAACCTCCTTCCAAGTAGCCCTCTTCCCAACAGCACTATCTTCATAACGACATTTGTTTCTCTTAAAAATTTTATTCACAGCACACTCTCCTCTCTAAAACTCTTCAACTCTTCAACTTTCTACGAACATTCTTCTCAGCAGTACTACTCTTTGTATGGAAATTCTTTGTAGAAAGTTCTATATCTCTAGGGACATACACCCCTTCTACCATGATCATTTTTGGAAGTGTGTTTTCGTAATGATCCTTGTAATCTCGGAATCCTTTACCATACTCACTTTCTTGCCCAAGACCATTTACCAGAATAATGAAATCTTTATAACCGTAATCTTTTAAATAAGATTCTGCTTCCATAAAACCTTCATACCAAGAATCCCTCATCTCCCAAATTTTAACTCTAATAAAATCTATAACCACTATTATAAGGGAAATACTCGACACAATAACAATCACACATACTAAGATTTGCATACCTAACATATCACTCTCCTCAAATAAAACACTAAATCAAACTCTCCACTTATAAAAGCAACCCTTCCATAAGCATCGCATCTTTACCCAAGAATAATACACACACTTTTTCCAGAAGTCAACCTTTGAATCAGATAATATTTTCCAATAGATTCTATGTATAGAAGGTTTATCGTATGCAAAGATTGTATGGTTCAAACGATACATCTGCCTGAGAACGTCTAACACTAACGAAGCAAGATATGTTTCGCTGTCACCAGCAGGAGTTACATTACTGCATAAAGTAAGTCCCTTATTCCAACAATACCCTTTAGAAACATATAAACTTCCATCAGGAGATAACCTTGCTAGGATCATTCTTCTTCCTTTACAGGATAAGGTATACTCTTTTCCAGAATACTCTGGAAGATGAAAGAACATTTCTTCTGAGGTGGTACTGTCATACTTCATAAGAGCGCTATCATATTTCATAAGAAGGTTTTCCTTTGTATCGGATTATTTATAAACTATTATAAACTTGTTTAAGGGGTTGTCAAATTTCAGGCAAGAAAAAAGCCCTACGGCTACAATGAGCTTTCGGGCTTTGAGGAGAGAGGAATGTTCACAAGGAGGGAGAGTGTGTGAGAAAGGTATTCCTCTTATGAGAGTTGTAATTTAATAATTACTATTGTTATGAAATGTGTGTTTATTTACAAACAGTAACTAGAAATGGTTACTTTTGGGAATGTAACTCTTATTGGTTACATAAATTCTTATGTAAAACTTAGTTTAATTGAGACGGATCTTCTTCCCAATCTGTATCTATAAGGTCTGCTGTTGAAAAAGCTTCTTCTTCCTCAGCACCACCTCCACCTTCTGCAAGAGCTTTCTTTGCTTCACGAGCTTCTTTCTTGAGGTATTTCTCGTACTCTGCAAGTTCTCGGATACGTTGCTCATTATTTTTTAGTACAGATTGAGATACACTGATTATTGTGTTTTCTTTATACTTGTCAGGTTGATAAGCGTGTTCATATTGTTCAATCAAGAAAGGATTGTCTTTCCCCTCTGGTTGACTGAAATCAAACTTAGGATTCTCAACCCAAACCTTTTCAGCTTTACCTTTATTCTTAGGGTTCATAACTTTATGACAATCATGCAACAACCATTTAAGTAAGTCAACAGCCTTATCAACATCCTTAGCCATATTCTTCTGGCTCTTATTCCATGCATTGATATGGTTGTTTGTCGCCTCTGTTGCGGTGCTGGGACGGCCATTCTCTATAGGAATAGGATCTGGAGCTAATTTAATCTGAGGTTTATTGCCTTGTGCCATAGTGTACTTCCTTAATAAATATCATTTTCTAAATCAGGAATGTCCAATCCAAGATCATATATATCCAGATATTCTTCTTGCTCATCTTCCACGTTTACAAAATATTCGTTATCGAAGTATTGCACTCCTGAAGCAGCTATACACTTTGAACAGAGGTCTTCTTCTACGATAGGATAATCTGGGTTGCTACCATCTAAGGTGATCCAAGTCTTTTTAGAAGGGTCCGATTTATGTTGAGTGAGCACTCTTTTGAACATTCTTGTTGGGGCTAACATGCCTCCACAGTTTGAGCGACAATGCATATGTCTCTCCTTAAAATTTGTTATTGTTATTATAATTGTTGCTGAAAGAAGGTGTAAAAATACCTGCTATTAGAGGTGATAACTTTACAATGTAATCCTTCCCAGCAGTAAAATCAATTAAGAAAAGGCTCTCTTATGAGAAAGAACCTTTGAGGAGAATGCCACCTTTCAGCAGCTATTATGAATTTTCTTAATTGATCTATTTGTAATAATTATACTCTCTTGAAGTGTGTTTGTCAAATGTTATAACATCATCAACAATTCCTTGTGTCATTACCCTACTAAAGAGTATCCCCTGTAGAAGCACGTTTGTCAATGAATTCTTTTAAAATTTAGTAATAACTATCTTTATCATTCATGTCTACAAAGTAAACTGCTTCTGAATACCAACCGTTGCTTTCACCATTCCATCTAATAGTGACACTACTTTTGAAAGTATCAATAACGTAGAATGTCCAAGTGCCACTCTCATCAATGCAATCTTCCATCTCACCAGACTCTTCTGAAGCACGTTCTACTTTCTGACCAACTAATTCTTGCAGATCACCACAAATATCTTCTATATAAACTTGTTCACAACAATCTTGAGGGTGGTACATTTTATACTTACCACCACACGTTGTTTCAAAGCTAATAAAATCATCACCATCATCTTTGCTAAGCTCTACCTTGGAGATAATCTTACCTACTAAAATTTCTATTTCACTCATATATTCTCTCCTCTTTTAAAAATAAATAACCCTATCCAAGCAGCGAAACTTGTGAGAGGCGGGTTAATTCTCTCATAAAGACACCTTGCTCATAAGAACAACGGTTTCCTAAGGTATTTTGTTGAAGCTTCAGGGCTGTTACGAATCTAACGTAATCCATAAGAACCTAAGTCACCTTATGAAGCACCACTTCATATTTCAAAGTATATACCCTTTCTTAGAGTTTGTCAACCTTTTTAAAACTAACACTCCTGAGCTTAAACTCCCTCTCCAGAAAGTAATCCCTTCACATAAGCAAGCTCGTCAGGGTTTCTCCATTGCAAAGTATTTACTGCCCACTGTACATAACCTCTGTCAGAAACAACACTCTCTTTCCAGCTACCTCCTTTCAGCTTACCAAACCCTACCACATCAAGTTGCTCTTCTTTCAAATAAGAGTACTCTTCTAAAAGTGTTTCTAGATAAGAAAGTTCCTCTTCTGAAAGGTCTGTGTTGTTGAAAGTGTATTCTACATAATCATAATCTTCAAGGATAATATCTTTCCAAGAGGTTCCTCTTTCATACTTCTTGCCTCCTTTACAGACAGTTGGATCATATAACAAGGTGTACGCTTCGTCAATAGTTAATTCGTTTTGAATAAGCATATGTTCTAAGACGAGTCCTGTTATAAAACAATCATATAGCGCAGAGTGCCAGTTCCCTTCAAAAGACTTCACTCTTTCATCTTGATCCAATCCAAACGTGTAGAAGAGGACACCCAGTTTATGAGAAGCCACTGTTCCTTTAGGGTATAACATTCTTGCAAGTTTTAATGTGCATAAACGTTTAATCCCTTCTGGAAAATAACTCTCTGGAAGAACAGCTTCTTCATAGGAAAGATTATGAGCAACAACATAATCACTTTCAGCAAGAGAACACTTTGGTAACACAGCCTCTAACAGAGGCTTCCCTTTCACCATATCTTCTGTTATGTGATGAACGTTCATTGCTTCAAAGTCAATCTTCTGTTGCGGATCAACTACCTCCGAGTAAGACTCTTCTAAAACGAGATTGCTTCCAGAAGTTGTAAACTTTGCAATACCCATTTCGCAAATATTACCTTTCATAGATGCTGTTTCTGTGTCGATTATTGATATTTTATTCATTTAAAAGTTCCTTCTTCAAATCATCAGTTAACTCAACAATTAATTCCTCTACTTCACCTACTTCAAAGAATTTAGGTTCAATATTGTGCAGCTTAGCCCAATCGCAAATAACCCTTTCTAGATCATCCTTCTGTTCCTCAGTAACATCATCAAGATAACCTTCTGCAAATTCATGATCATCATAAGCCCATTCTGAAATACTGTCAAGGATACTGCTAACATTAACATATCTACTAAAATCTACTTTGTTAACAACACCTTTGTATAAAGTGAGACTACTTGAATCTAATATTTCCGACACTTCCATATCACTTACAAGTTGTAATAACACTTCTTCAAGAGATTCTTCTGCATGAGTCCAATCATCTTCCGAGGTGTTGTATATAATAGTTTTATCTTTAATCATAGCTTACTCTCCTCAATATCAGCCATCTTGTCAGTAAGATTACCTAGTAGCTGCTGCACCTTCTTGCGATCCTTTAAAGATTCGTTCCTGTATTCGAAATAATCATCTATCTGATTAACAAAATTTCTATATGCCCAACGGTAACGTTCTTCTTTACGTGTACTTTCTAGAAGCTCGTCATATGTAGGACAGACTGCATACTTGTTACAAGAGTCACCTTTCTCGCCATGAGTATATCTCACAGGTAATCCACAATTACATTTTAATTCTTTAAAAGAAACAACCCCTTCTCTAACCAATTCCTCTAACAGATTCTCACTATCTTTTAAGTTGAATTCTTCTGTTGTACATAACACGTTGGAAATATTATTATGTATTAGTTTAATGCAATCTTGTTTATTCATCCGTTTTCTCCTAATAATTAAACACTTTTACATGCTTATCTAATTTTGTCATATAGTCTATCATATCTTTAGTTCCTTTAGAAACACTATTCCAAAATGCTATAAGATGTGTCCCTGTACCACCCATTTCATGATTCCGATCTATACCTGCTTTAGCGTTGTATTCTTTTCCAAACTTATTGACTTTTATGACAGCATCTGGTTTTGAAATGTCATCCCAGTCGGGTATAAAGTATTCTATCTTAACCCCTTCGTGTTTGTGTAACTCATACCACTTCTCTCCACAAGTATCTCCTCCTAAAGCTTTACCACATATGATAGTGATATTTTCTTTAGGGGTGTTTCTTGTCATGTGGTCTATACACTTAAAACCATACTCGAAGTTTTTAAAGTCTCTACCTCCTGCTACTATCAGTCTCATTATAGTATCCCTTTCTCAGATAACCACTCTATTGCCTTCGTATGAGGTTTAATATGCGATTTAATATTTGTATGTTGTAAAGGGTATTTCAGGTGTATGAGGTCAACACTTGTAAAACGACTTAAAGCTACATAAGCACTATTAACACCCCAATCATTATCTTCATCTGTCATATCAAAACCCTTATAACTAATGTCTACAACAGCAGGAACATCAAGAGTACGACCTTGCATACGATGTATGCTAAAAGCTGCGGCTACTTTAACAGGGAGACAAACTGCCCTACCAATAACCTTACTATCTAATATAGCTTTCTCTACACCATCTTCTCCCTTTTCTGTAGATAAGAAAGATTCTCTTTGTTCAAACTCGAACATATCTACGAAGTGTGTTTCACCTACAGAAGGAAAATGTATAAAAACCCCATCACTTAAACATTCCTCTACATAACCAAAACTTCCGTTACTGTAATCATCTGTATTAACCAAGGTGATTACAGGAAGACCTTTCTTCAAAATAAGATTCTCATCAACAGGACAATCTTTCATATTAAATTCTCCTGTAATCTTAGCTTTATATGAGAAAGGGGGCTCTGGGTTACTACGTACTGCCATAGCGTTTGCTTCATCCACACGTTTATTAGTTGTAGTTACTAAAGGTAACCCCTCTGGTAATGCCCAAGAGTGACGTCTATTAATCCACTTAATACAGTTAGGGTAACGCTCTTCTTGTCCATAACGCATTACATTCAAGCACTCTTGGAATGTCTTTTCCGAAGTACGTAAAGGTTTAGTAAAATTATGGACTATGAAATCTAACTTCTTAAAAGGTTTACTTTCAAAAAGAAGATGGCTTCCATATTTACTGTTCAAATAATTCTTATCTTGTTGATTTAAAACAGGGAGTAATTGAAGAAAATCTCCCTGCAAGATAAGTTTTATATTACGTTTCTTACGTTTACCTTTGATAGGTTTATTAAATCTTTCTAATCGCAACCTGATTAATTCAAGCTGATCTGGATTTAACATACCACACTCTTCAACTACAACATACTCGACAAGATCTGTTGGTGCGAATAATCCTGTACAATAAGGTTTAACTTTAGAAACATCCTTATCTTTAAACATACCTAAGCTTAAAGAGAAAACCCTGTGAGCTGTTCCATCCCCTCCTTTATTATTAAATAGTATAGAGTTAGCGATACCTGTTGTCGCACAGATGATTAACTTATCTTTTAAATATGCTTTCAAAGCTTCTAAGGTTACACTCTTACCAAAACCAGCAGGGGAAAGATTGATTACATGTCCTTTATCCTTATCAACACAATCTCTCACATAATCTTTCTGCTCTTCTGTGAGGGGATATTTACCGTCATGTAAATACCCTTCTAAGAACTCTTCTAAACCTTCACTCAAATCTTCTCCTCCAAACGTTTCAAATGTTCTAAATAACTCTCTGCTCCAGAAAACCACTCTCTATCAAAAGTATATTCATCAGAAAACTCTCCTGAATAATATAACTCCCACTCAAGGGTTTTTATTCCAGAAGGATCATCTTCAAAGAATGTACCTTTTTCAATATATTCTTCTGCCCATAATAATCCTTCCATCCAAGGTGATTTTCTCATCAATCCCATCCTCTTAAACGTTTAATCTCACTCAAACTAATAGGTTTGTAATCAATGTTCTCACACGATACACAGAAGTAACGTTGATCAATAAGAGAAGTTACAATATTACCTTTTCGATCTTCTATATCATCGCTAACCTGTTTATCATGTAAATGCCCATGAATGCAATTCCCTCGGTAGAGTTCGTAATCTGGAACAGGTACATGTGTTAACCACAGTCCAAACTTCTTCAATACTCCGAATACATTTACATTCTTAAATTGTAATGCATATCGTGGGAGTCCTGAATGACAATGGTTACCTAAAACTAGGTTAACTTGCTGATATTTAAGTCGATACTCTTCTAATCTCCAAAATTCCCTTGTCTTAAAGAAACTATCCCCTAGTATCCACAATGTTTTCTGACGGTTACCTTCTTCTAAAATGTTGTTGTGAATATAGTTATTGTGATCCTCGTCTGAACTAAACTGTTCTCTGAATTTATCAGAAATACCGTTGTGTCCGAAATGAGTATCCGCAATAAATGCATGCCTTTCTTCTGAAATTAAATCACTCATAAATCCTCCCTCCAAACTAATTCACCTTTCGCAATAGATTCTAACAATCCACGGAATTCATAACTTCTACATAGGCTATCTACATAAACACGGCAATTCTCTCCACGAATATATTTCCCATCAATATACTTGTTAGCATCATCCATTGTCAAGAAAATATTATGTGTTTCCCAGCGAGGGTTCCCGTGTAGGTAGCTCCATCCTCCGTGAGGATCTATTTGTTCAAGGGTTTGGTACGCATCGTATAAATTCGTATGACACTCTAAGAAATCTTTCTTAGAAAGGCAGTATGTATTTTTAAACAAATATCTCCACTCTTCTTCATCATAATCATCTACAAATTCTTCTACGCTATCATAACCACTTTCATCACAAGAATTGTAAAGCTGATGTAACTCTGCATATTCTTCTTCGTAACCCCAATCAACCTTCTTAGCTTGAACTAAGTATATAGGAGCTGCTGTACAAAGATTATCTTCGTGAAGAATATGATGTTTGTGTAAGCGTGTTTGTAACTTTTCATAAGACTCTTTATTCATAATCTACTCTCCTGTAAATAACCATTTCAAATCCAACCATTCAAAGGTTAACTCTCCGAATATAAAACTTGATAACAAAGCTGTTACCATAAATAGCACCCAACCTGCAATAAGATATACAGATTCTAAGCCGCCTCTATCTTTGTGTATACTGTAAACACCAACCCCATATAAAGCAACAATACCCCACCAAGGAGCATGTACTCCAACTAGCCAACCTATTAAAATTATGAATATAGAAGGTAAAATCATTCTTCTATCCCCTCTTTAATAGATTCATCTATATTATTCCAAAATTTCTGTCCTTGGGGTGTGTATACCCATACAAAAGCATTAACTAAACAATCATCCCAATCCCAAGACCACCCTTTATCTACCTCATACCCCCTATAAGCCTTTGTAAGCTCTTCTAAAGCAGCTACCTTCCCTATCACACTAGATACTTCTTTAAATAGTGCTGTGTTGTTTATAAGTGCCTTATTTTCGATATTTGATTCTTGTTTCATGTTAGCTCCTTCCAAACAGTAGACACCACTTCAACAGATTCACATTTCACCCAACCATAATTATCTTCTAAACGACATTTATAACTATCGTAAGAATTATCTCCTTCAAACTCTTGCATCCAATAACCTACTAAATCTTCATCTACTTCACAGATGTCTTCTTTTTCAAGATTGTAATACTTTGCGTTAGGTGAAACCTTTATAATATATCTTGTTTGCGCTATACCTTTTCGTAAGTTTACAAAAGTTGCTTCAACGTACTCTGCACACTCTAACATTTGGTGTAATTGTTGTTTATTAAAAATCATTCAATTTCTCCTCGTATAATTCAATAAAATCTTTCCAGCACATAACACCTTTCCCACCAAACTCGTTTAAGTAAGTGACAACTCCTGCTACACGATTACCTTCCTTGTCAACAGAATCTTCTTTTAAAGAGAGAACTGTTACTTGTTGGAGAATTTTTCTTTTGTAAATCATAATTCGTTCTCCATTAAAAGTTTCATTGCTAAAGGTATTAATCTCTCTTCATCTTGAGGTAAGAAACCTTTCAAATCATAATCACCTGCATAAACAATCCACGTTGATAAAAGTTTTTCTTCGTTTTCCCAAGATTTTATTTCTGCAGTGTTTCCTTTGAAGAAGAATCTAACTGTTGGGTTCATGTGATCATTTTCTTCATCGTTGTCTAACATTTCACATAAAACTAACTCATCTTCTTTACGAACACCTAATTTATACAGACTGCACTCTTTCTTACAACCCCACACTTCTGCAAAGAACTTGTGACCATTAGGTAGGTGTCTAAGATTTGCGTCAAACATATTCATTCTCCTCAAAATATTAACTCAACAAAAAGAACCTTTCAGAAACGAAAAATCCCTCCAATAGATATGAGTCTACGGGAAGGATTATTTGTTGTCAAGGGTAACTTAAATAAATTAATTAATTTGTTTAATCTCTAAAACCTATCAGGTCAGTACCATCATAAATATTACTATCATTGAAACGTTGAGCTTCCGAGATAAACTCTCTATCCTCAAAAGCTTCTCTCATTTTTCTAACAATAATACGTTTAACATCTCTGTGAAGATTTATAATCTTATCCCCCTCCTTGATTGAGTTGTCAGAGTAGTCCTCTGCATAAAGAGATACTTTATCCATGTGTATATTCTTATATTTTGCTTCAAGAGAACCATCTTTTTCTATAAAGTTACCTATCACACCTTTGATAAGTGTTTCAATTGCACTTACTAGTATATTAACTTGAACTGAACCGTCATCAAGATACTCTATTGTTGATGCTGGAAACATATCGTACCAATCCCCTTTTAAGAAGTGATCTGGGTCTTGTCTTACTAGGCATTCTAAAATGTAAGTGCTTTCTTTACAAAACACTTCATTACGTATTTTCATATAATTATCCTTAGTGTTAAATTGTTACTTGTAAATAAAACCATATTCCTAAAATTCAATCTTGTAGTGAAAGTTATCTGTGTTACCAAAAGTTTCTACCCAAGATTTCCTCATTATGCTTATTAACTCTGCTTGATTACTCTTTTCCACAATAAAACTGTCGTGGTAACCTAGCGCAACAAAACCTTTATTCATAGAATGAACTAAAACTTTCTCACAAATATCAGAATCTAGGTTTTGAAGTATTTTGTAATTGTAACTTCCTTTACCAAAAAACTTAAGCTCCTTATTGTACTCTAAGAGTTTATCCACTACATGTTCACAGTTCATTTTTGTAATCCCTAAACCTTCTAGGAAATCTTCATCACCACTTTTAACTATATTATACAAAGCTAGTTTGGCGTTCCTATTACTAACACAATTTATAATACACATCAAAGCTAGTTTACAGAAACCTCTTAGATTTTTCTTACCTTTAAGTAATTCGCTTAGTTCAGAATCATACATAGAGTAGGGGTCTTTGCCGCCTAAGTCCACTCCTTGTAGCGTGCCTATGATATTAGTGTGTAAAGCTACTAAATCAACTTCTGTAACCTTATTACCGCTTATTTCTATAGTCTTTCTTAATTCTTTTCTGGCTGTCTGGAAAGATCCCACTTCATACCATCTACCACAACCAAACAAATCATCCATATAAACTCTTTTATAGAATAATTTATGCTCTTTTCCGTCTATAGTGATTACAAACTTGTCTATAAAGTTGTTATACCTTTTAACCACCTCCCTTCTAAGCTTAACCATCTTAAACTTAGTAAGCTTTTCGTATTTATGTCTAACTTTGTTTACTTTATAACAAACCTCTATCTCTGGTGAATCTGATCTTGGGTCTTTTGTGAGGTTTAAGATTTTATCGTCTACTAAAGATAGTAAACTTTCAGAAAATATGACTCTAGAAGATATATTAACATCCTCTTTCATATCTTTATAACCTAGGTATGTTGTAAGGAATCCATCTTCGTCTAATGTATCTACCAATTCGCACATTCTATCTTTGTTTAACTTAAGTTTACTCTTATTAATCTTGTTAAACTTAGTGTAAGATTCCCATCTCCTAGGAAACCAAACACCTTGTTTATTAATCTTTTTGGCTTTAGCAATACATATAGCCAACATATACATCTCATTTTCAAACTTTTTCAATGGTAGTTGTGACAGATCAGCTATAGCTCCTACAACTTTGTTAAGGTAGTTAGCTTTGTAGGGTGTGTAATATAAATTACCTACCGTGTTTATCAGTACCCAAGACCTCTCTTCTTTCTTTAATTCCTTTAGTGTTAACATTGTTTTGTTGATCTCCGTAGTAATAACTGTAAATATCAATGTCGTTTATTTTGATGTAGTCTATACACTTTATAACATATAAAGCTACACTTAATTTACCTCGTACCTTAGATATATGATTTAATAAAGGTTGGGGTATATGTAAATTTATCATAGGATTCCTTAGTAATAATATAATACTTATAAGAAGTAAGTAACCAACTCGGAAGAAATAGGTTAGACAAACCCTTACACCTCGGGACTTACAAGAGATATGACCCCCCTAATTTACTATTCTGGAAAATCATCAAAATTGCTTGTTATTTCCCCTACAATAAGACCTACTTTAACTCCGAATACGTGAAGCAAAACCTCCTCTATCTTCTCTATAGAGACACCATGATCTCCTTTCAGTATTATAGATAATTGTTTTCTGGTTATTCCTCCTGCAGAGCATATATCATTATAACTAAAACCTGACTCATCTTTCTGATCTTTCATAATTTGGGACAAATGCTTTCTTAAGCTCAAATTTAATCCTCCTGTAAAACTATATTATATCACATAGTATACTTATTGTAAACCACTTCACCCTACATTACGTATACTTGTTGCATCTTCCTGTAGTATAAATATATCACTCCTCACAACCTAAAACACTTATCAACAACAGCATCCAATGCAGTAGTAGCCTTCCACTCAGAGTACCACCAATAATAAAAGCTATGTCCTTCAGAGTTCTTCCCTCCAACATAATTGTACGCACCTCTTACTTCCTTGTGAATATTAGCTCTCACTTCTTCTGCAAGGAATTTCCTATTCTCCTCACCAACCATATTCAATGTTAAAAGATTCCACCCATTACAAGGTATTTTCTGAGAGTAACCTTCCACAACAACAGATGCCACCTCCAAAGCAGATTGCTTCTCCTCTTTAGAAAGAGATACAGCGTTCAAGCCAAACCCTAAAGCAACAATCACCCCTAAAGATAACACCCCTTTAAAATGTTTCTTGTTAAGCTTAAAATTCGATAAATTCATCACATGACACTCCTCTTCGTTGTAACACTTCTACTAAAGGGGTTATTTCCCGCTTGTAGTCCTCTGTGTGACGTTTTCTAATCTCTTTGATACGAGATATCACCTTCTCAGAAACAACGTCTTGTAGCTCTGCTACGGAAGGATTCTCCTGTTGATACAAGTATTCTTTACAAGCAAGGAATTCTTCTTTGGGGTAACATTTACCCAGATACTCTAATCCCTCAGCAGGTAAGAAGTTCTCGGGAATATACCCGTTCTCATGGTCAAACAACCCCTCTGGGTAAAAATCAAAATAACTGTCTTTAAAAACAATCTCGCCGTCAGCATCATAAGAAACCCCAGTTACTCCCTCAGGCCATTCCTCAACATGCTTACAAATATAAATCAAATCTTTATTAAACATTCACCATCTCCTTAATCTGTTTCTTTAAATCTGCACACATTGTAATCAACTGTTTCTCTTTGTCAAGAAGTATTTCACGAACATTATTATTTTCTTCAGGTGTTGTCACTCTAAAAGACCTCACTTCCAGCCAGTAACCCTCTTCCTCTCGATTACTCTTATGAACAACATCATACCACATATCTTCTTTTATGAAGGTGTTGTAGTTAACCATAGGGTGTATACCTTCCACTAACTGGACAAGGTGTTTGTTAAGCTCGAATATATCTATCCCAAGATGTATTTCCACTACAAGAACAGAACTACCGTCTGAATAGTCTCCCTCAGATATAATCAATAATTCCCGTTGTACCTTTTCTAGTTCATATTCCTGATCCTTGAGGGATCTTGTTAAGTCATATAACTTTTGAGTGTTCATATTATTCTCCTAAATAATTAACGTTCAATAAGAATACATCTTCTAAATTACAGTGTCAACCTCTAATATTGATTATTTTTAGGTAAGGTGTTATAATATTTACTTGCAGAGGGTTATCTATAACTTCTGTTATACCCACAAACTTTTATAAGGAATATTTATAAATGTCTCCTGAAGTGTTGGTGGTTTTGTTCAAGTATGGATGGATACCTGTCTCAGGGTGGTTTCTTTGGTTAAAGCAACAAGATAAGATCAAACTAGACAACACATACACTAAAGAAGAAACTAAAGAACAGATCAAGTCACATATAGATCCTCTTAAGACTTCTCATGAACTAAAACACCAAAATCTAGAAGAAAAACTAAACTCTATTCAAAGTATGTTGACTATATTAAACAGTCAACGTCAAGAAGATAAAGAAAAGAGTGATGCAAAAGACGCAGCTTTATTAGAAGTGTTATCTAAGATGCAAACTAGTATAGCTGTAATAGAATCTAAAATCGACAAAAAGGAAAAATGATAATGCCTAACGACCTAACTCCTCCAGATAAAAAAGATAAACCAAAAACACCGCCAGATAAACAAGAGTAAGCTTCGTGACCATCAGTTACATGCTGCAGGTGGTAGATTATTATGATGTTGTGTTCTTTGCAGTTATATTTCTACAAGAACACATAAAAGATTTTATCTCTACTGTAGTATGTTTCCTGATGAGTTATACAAGCATGTTACTGATACCTTTCATAATGATAAACTACGGGTATGACTTCTACTCCTCTGCAATGTTCTATGAAGCGATATTCTTCTTCCTGTCTGTATTCTTAATAGGAAGTAAAGTTGGAGTGATTCTTTGCATAACAACTTTTACGGGATTTTTTATAAACTTTGTGGGTTATATGACCCCTACTGGAGATTTCTATATCTGGTACAGAGACTCTTATGGGTTATTGAACGTTATTATGTTCGAAATATTAGTTTGGTCATGTATAGTAAACTCAAGATTAAAACCTTTTATAGATAAAATAAACCTGAAAATAACAAACTATTTAGAAAATAAATCGAGGAGAAAAGAATGTTAACCCTTTTACAAGGTGTCCTTACAGCAGGAATACCTTTTTTGAAACAATGGTGGGTTGGTAAGCAAGAAGAAGCTAAAAGGAAGCTGGAGATTAAGCAGCAAGTTGTTGCTACCAAACAACAAATACTTCTAGAAACAGCTAAATCTTCTATCACAAACACCTCCGAAAGAATTAAACAAATGGCAAATAGTTTTAAAGATGAGTTTACAATGATCGTAATCTTCTGGCCTTTTGTGACATCAATTATATCCCCTTATATAGATTTATACTTCGCTTTGAAAACAAGCTCTTATCAACAAGGTATGTTGGCAGAGGCATCTTTAGCAGCAATACAATCTTTAAATCAGTTCCCTTTGTGGTACACATTGATCGTAATCCTGATGATATTATATTCTTGGGGAGCTTCTAAGGAAGTAATTGAGAAGTTTTTTGATATGTTTAATTTTAGGAAGAAATAAGGAACAGTAATGGCATCGTCCGAAGAATTAGAGAGTATCGAGTGGGCTTCTACACTTGAATACGATAACACAGTAGATGAAGCAAATAGAACAAATATAATACCTGAAATAAAAACAAGCGGATTAAAAGATAACCAACCTCTCCCCCGACAATGGCTTAATCAGCAATTCTATAATATTTGGCAAGTATGTCTATCCTTTCAATCAGACTTTGATGCTTTGGAGATTGATTTATCTGACTTACAATCGCAAATAGATGCTAACAAAGATTCTATTACTACGAACAAATCCGAACAAAATGTTGTTAATAATGATTTACAATCTCAGATAGACGCTTTGGAATTAATTATTCTTGAGAAGATTTTCTCTGTCGGTAGTACTTGGAATACTAAAACAGAAGAAGACCCTGCCGTTAGGTTTGGTTTCGGGACTTGGGTGAAGCTGGATGGAAGATTTATAGCAGGTAGTAGTGAAACTGACGCTGCATTCCAACCTCTAGGAGCTTTAGGTGGTAATAAGAATCACACCCATACAGACAATTTCTCTGTAGCCTCTCATACATTGACAGAAGCAGAAGTACCTACTTATGTCCATAATCATGAATTCAGAGATAGATATCATGCAGAAGATAGTACATCCTCTGATATGGTACAAGCTACTAATAAAGAAAATATGCCAGCAGGTTACAACGGTAACGCAGGTAGTGGGGTTAGTGATTTAGACAATAACCAATGGTTATATTATGATACTAACACAGAAAATGCTACTTTTGGCGGGGGTGGTGGTCACTCGCACGTGTTAAATGGTAATATCGATTCTGCAAGTAACCTACCTCCTTATGCAGTTTTCCACGTTTGGGAGCGTATATCTTAATGGGTAAAATTATTAGAAGAATTTATAACAACAACAAAGGAATTTTAAGATGTCAATAATTTTAAGTGATGTTTATACAGGAAGGGTTGATACGACAGACCCTAATTATCCAAACGGTAAACCTCGTAACAAAGTGGGTGCTGTAGATGGGACAGGTACTCCTTATGAAGAGAAATACTTTCAGGATATAAGTGGTGCTTTCCAAGCTTTACTTGTCGAAGGAGGTATTACTGCATCAGGTAACCCTGATAACGCTAATGTTTCTGATATACGTGATGCTATCCTGAAGATGATCCGAAAACCCTTAGTTTTGAAGGTGTTTCAATCCCCTACAGATGGTTTGACGGAGATTAACACGCGCACCTTGCTTGGTGGTGAGGTGTATGAAATACGAAAAGTTAGTGATAACAGCTTTGCTACTATTTACAGTGATAAAGAGGGTTTAAACCCAATCACACAAGACGGCACGAGTAATGTTTCAGGTAGTGATGGGGTTGTTGAGTTTTATATTGCCGATGGGGATTATTACGTTGACGTTGGAGTTGTTTCAAAATCTTTTAGTGTTGGTCACGCTTCGGACTTGTCCTCTATTTATATATTTAATACTGTTGAAGGTTTTAAATCCAGCAAGATTGAATTTCCAGACGGTAAAACTATTCACATAAAAGAGCGTGATTCTGATTTCATCAAGATAACAGGAACCTCTACAGCTAACAATTTTAGCGTAATTGCTAGTAACGAAATAGACCAGAGTGTAGAGTATGTACCAAATTTAGGGGTAGCTAGTGTTTACGGTTTAGGCGCTACAGCAGCGGCAGCTAATTTTGCTCAATCTAATTACAGCGCCATAGATTTTGGTAATTACGAGTACACTACAACCGAAAAAATATCAATATCGAATGGGGTAGCTATCCACTCTCAGGGCGCTAAGATTTTGAAAAATTATGACGGTATAGGCATTGAGTTTACCAATCAATCTGCAACAGTAGATGTATTTGGTCGATTGGATGTCATAGGTTTTGGTGATTTTGCGGGTAATGGTTTGGTTGAGTCAGTATCTCCACTAGCTCACGGCATAAGCATAAAAAGTAGTCGCGTAAGAGTTCATGGGGCACTTTGGTCGTATAATCATGTGGGTGATGCTGTTAACTTTGACTCTGATAACCACGGCAACTCAAACAAGTCTGACTTTAATGAGTTGAGAGGGAACTCATCAAACGGGTATGGTATACGGTGTACAGGAACGAGTGATGATACGTCCGTTTGGCGTATTGGTTTTTACGCACAGGGAAACTTTAAATCGGGCTTTTCCACATCATCTGATTTTATGGGGCGCAACTGGAATGGTTTAATTTATAGTGAAAGCAATTGCAACGACACAACATCTACAGAGGTGGACATTGAAAAGTTGCGCGAGTCTGACTTGGTGATATATGCAGAAGCAGGTGTTGGTTCTTTGGAGGTTATGCTGGGTGAAAACACCAGTAACTTAGAGATTACAAGTCTGCGGTCTAATCTTGATAGTGACAACTCTCTGGCTCAAAATAACAGATGGAAAAGAGGCTCGCTAGCTGTTAACCCAGGGGTTTCTGGTGGTTCTAGAGTTGGTGAGGTGGGTGGTTTTAAGTTCGGAAGAGCTAGGGGTGGGAATGGTGGCGAGGGGGTGAAGGTTCCCATGAAGGGTTCGGACTCAACATTTGGACATTTTGTGGCAGTAAACAGCCAATCATCCCCATTTACCCCCTATCTAGGATTTGAGACAGAGAATCTATCATCGTTTATCAGGGTGGGGGACCAAGATTTTAGAGTTAATTCTAACGGTGATGACTTTATACACAAGACAGAGACGGACTTCGAGATAGGGACAACTAATACGGCTTACAAAACCAAAGTCAATATGTTTGGTAATGTAGCTATCTTTGTAAGGTCATCAAGTCCAGAGGGGCAGCAACCCGCTTCAACTGGGTCTATATGCTTGGTAAATGGTGGTGGGGCTGGCACGTCATTCTATGTCAAAGAATCTGGAACAGGGAGCACGGGGTGGGTTGGTAAATAAACAGCTAAAGCCCCTCAACTTGGCTACTTCCCCTTCTTTACATTGTAAAAGTTAACACCGATTGGGTGCTCCTATAACTGACAATAGCGGCAACATTTACACAGGGAGGTGGCGGTGTAAATGTGATCTGGATGGTAACAAGGGGTTATTGCTTGCGCTACGCTAGATTTACATTTAGATTAATGATTAAAATTGAACCTATGTTATTATTTACTAATACAAGTAACTCATAGGCTCTAATTATGGCAATACCTAATTTCATAAGTGGTTTGATCAAATAGAATCAGATCCGTTCATAGATTACAACCTACTAAAACCCTTGACACAACCGCAAAAACAAACTAAGCTCTCCCATATTAATTTATGAGGAGAGCTTTTTTATGCCTAAAATTCCTATGTTCACAACAGATAACCTTCATATAGACGAACGTATTCAAGTGGAACAACTTTCCGAGACTCTCGGAGAGGATGTCATTCAATATATAGATTACTCTATTATCAAACAGAGAGCCTTTCTCGTAGCGTCTCTGGAACAATTTGAGGGAATGTATCACTATGATTCAGGAAAGCCCCTCAGGTATGGTGACGGCTCTCTGTTAGCAAGTTTTGACTGTCAGCATAAAGAATATTTATTAAAAGTGACAATTAATGCTTTACAGAAGGATTTAGATGAACTAGACTCTTCTCTAATGTATGATTTACAACAAAGAGGAATTTTATTATGAATGATGTAAGTGTTCTAAGTGTGTTTTTAACAATAGTAGTTGGGGTTCTAATAGTAGGAACACTACGTATAGGAAGTTTCCGTTTGAAAGCAAATAAATATGTAGAGGAAGGTGTCCCTAAACTAATCACCTTGAAAAAATGGTGGCATCTTATTTATGAAGTTTACCCTTATGAAATAGAAAAGGATTACAATTGGACGAAGATTAAATCTGATATTCAAAAAGGTGTCCCTCCTGAATTAGCAACTCTTAGAGAAAAAGCCGTTGCTTTGGAAATGTTGCAACATGAATTTAGTGAACACTACGTATCTTATATAACCCTTCGAGATGAGGAAGGAATTTTCTTTGAAAGTTTAGATGCTTACACAGAATACACTTTATCAGAATTACAACATCTGGAAAATGATTTCTTTCTTTCACAGATGTTATCTTCTTGGGAGGATGACGAGTTAGCAGAACTGAAACGTGCTCTAGAAGATCCTGACAGCTTTAACGAGGAGAACACTGATGGAAAGTAATTATTTCTACAAAACATTGTTCATCTTCACAACAAATAATCCTTTAGATGAAAATACTTTTGAATTAAAGGTTGACTTCTCTAGAGAACAAATGTTATCTTATGAAGATATTAAACGTGAAGCTTATTATCTTGCTTCAAAGGAAGTATTTCCTAAAGAGTATTCCCATTTTAGTAAGATAAAATCTTTCGAGGTGTTATCAAAAAGTATTATTACAGAGGAGAATTGATATGTTAAATAAATTAGATCCATGTTACCCGAACAATTTCACCAAGAAGAGTGTACGTTGCAGAAAACCCTGTAAGGATAAAGGAACGATTGGTATCCTTGAATATGGTAACACTGCAATAGGTTTTCGTTTTAAATGTGATGAATCTTTGTGGGAAGAGTTATGTATTTGGTGGGAAAAAGAGGACTCTGAGAAAGGGAAAGATTTTAATGTAGAGTTGTTTCCTTATAAAGGAGAGGTAGATCTTATCTTCTTCGAACCATTGCCTTATTACAAACCTAAGAAGCCTGTAGAGAACTCTTATGATGCAAGTGATGTGTTAGCTGCCAAGTATATAGAACACCTCCCAGAATGCGTTACAAGTGGTTTAAAAGAGGAAGATATCTTTGCATACATCACTGATTGGGATTATATTCCTGATGATAGGTTTGTCTGTGAAAAAGGACGTTAACTATGCAGAAGTATGAAACTTTTCGGGAGGAGGGTTGGAAATGCTATTCTAATGAACCTTGTTTTGAAGGAGATTCTCCCTCTGCAAAAGTGATATCCTATTTCGTGAAACGGACACGTTTAGATGACAACGGAGGAAGTGCTGTTCCAAAAGAAGTAGTCTTTTCGCACAAGTGTAATGTCGATTGGATAGAAGAACGTCTTAATCACGTAATTCGTTATGGAAAGAAGAGTAATGATTACACAACGTATATTTTAGCAGGATTGCAACTTTATGTTGACGAGATTCGAAAAGGAGGTTACACTGCGGGAATATTATCTGGACAAGAAATGGGAATGTTGATCCCTAAGAAATAATTTTAATTTGAGGAGAGTTTTATGAAAGAGTTATTAGAAGAGTTACAATTGAAAGCTAAAATAGCAGAGCAGAAAAAACACCTAAGGCAAGCTAAGCAAGTAGAAAACCTTACAAGCGATGTTAGTGACTTATATAGTAACCTAGAACAATTAGGTGTTTACTTGGCAGGAGGTGCTATTACAAGTGTATTCACTAATAAAGAAGTTAATGACTTAGATTTATATTTTAGAGATATTGATTCTTTAAAAGTGTTTATTTTATCTGCATTTGGAGTTTTAGAAGATAGTGTATATCTTAATGATGAACGCTTTGAAAATGTTGTTGATTTAGATAGTCACGCTTTAATCTGCAATGGATATACGAAGAAGAGTATTATGTTTCAAACAAAAGCTACTGCACAACAGATTCAACTTATACATTGTGGTTTCTTTGAAAAACCAGAGGATATCTTTGACACGTTTGACTACACTATTAATATGGGGGTGTATGATTATAAAGAAAAGATGTTTGTGCTACACGAAGATTTCTTAACAGACAATTCTTGTCGTAAATTAACAGTTAACCCAAAAACAGCTTTTCCTATTATAAGTCAACTCCGTATAGACAAATATAAGCAACGAGGGTATTCTATTAATCGTAAGGAGTTTTTAAAATTAAGCTTGGCTGTTGCAAATTTAAACCTCTCTAGCTGGAAAGAGACTAAAGAAGCGATGGGGGGTATGTATGGTTACACTATGGAAGAGTTATTTGATGAAGAAAAAGAGTTCTCCTTTGAGGAATTATTCTCTCAAATCGAAGATTTAGAGTATAAACTTTCAAATCATAAACCTTTTGAAGCAGTTTATGACTACGAAACACTTATTGAACATATTAATGATTTACACGGAAGGGCTTCTTCTGGTGAAAGGTATTACTACTACAAGGTGGTTAACCCTACAAATGACCCCGATGTTTTCGAAAGTCATTATAAGAGTAGTTTTAAATACAAAGTGGGTGAGAAAGTTAAGTGTGATCAAAAAGGTATTTATTTATACAAAACTCTTGAGAAAGCAAAGAAGCACTATGATGGAAAGGTTGTGATCAAATTACAAACTACCTCTGGTGAACGTGCTAACCTTACATCTGATTTTGGGGGTGGGAAACATAGGACTAATGATGAGTTGTTAGTTGTAGGTAAAGTGGAAGGGATGTTACCAGTAGCAACTACCCCTGTACCATCTTTCGCAGCAGCACCTTTCCCAACTACACCAAACTTTTAAGGAAAACAATTTTATGCAAATGAATGATTTAGAAAAAGAATACATCCAGACGAGAGAACACTTTTACAGAAGCACCTCTATGAAAACGTATCGGGATGGAAGAGATACACTTAACCAAGGGTGTAACCTTTCAGAAGAGTTGTTTGCCTCTGAGAATGACTCTGTGAGGAAGGGGTTCTATGGAGAGAGTTGTGATTATGTTTACGAGGAGTGGAACTGATATGAAAGTAACTAAGTCTTTAGTGGAAAGTATTCTTGTAGAAGATATCCCCAGATTAGATCCTGTAACCATCTTAGTAAATAATCTCGGAGAAGGGCGAGCTGAAGTAACAATTAAGTGTTATGATAAAAGTTGGACAGCTTATTGGGGTAGTATGGGTGGCAGTGTTGAGGAATTCTTCTCCAGAGTAAATGTTGGTTATCTGGTTAATTGCTTTGATAGGGGTATTCGTTCTGAAAGTGATGAGAAGGATACTGATGCTATGCGAGAAGTTTTTGTTAAGAAGATACGGAAGTTTATCTTAGAGAAGCGTAGAGAGTCTTACATTTTAAAAGAAGAATCTCGTAACGCTTGGGACGAAGTTGACATTATTAACATGTATTGTGTTGCACCAGAACACGACCATGAATGTTTTAATTGGGATGTAGGTCATTGTTCTGTAGATCCTAATATTTGGAAACCTATCTTCGGAGGTTATTGTATGGACGATGAATACTATAAGGAAGAATTCCAACAATGGTTATGGGATAATGTCCCTTTTGAGTACGAACCTAATTATGAATATAAATACCTTTGCAGAATAGTTGAGGTTGTTAAGAAAGTTTTGGAGGAGAAAAGTTTATGACTATTAAATATGAAGATGCAAGTATGTTGAAGTATTATTGGAAAGAAAAAGGTGATATGGCAAGGTATTCAGGTTATGAAAAGTTATTACCTTTGCTGGAAGAAGAATACCCTTTACTGTTAGAAGGTCTTAACAAGACTAAACAAGGAGAGGATTTAGTAGAGATTATGTTAGATAAGATTATTTCTGAGAGTGATTACGATGAAGACTAAAGTACACCTTAGTAGGTTAGGTATTATCTCAGGAGATAGTAAACGTTTATTAGAGGATTACGTTTACACAGGGGCATTCTCTCAAAGGAAGTCTTATGATGAGTGGGTTGTTGATTGGAGCGACATTGAATTAGATCTGGATATGAGAGATTTGTTTATCCTTTCTCATAAGTTTGAGATACGTGTTGGAGATGGTTGGATTGAGTTGGAGGAGATTTTATGAGTGAACCTGCTTATGTATTAGTTTGTAGTAAAACTAAGTTGATAAAGAATGATGGTAAAACAGGAATGCTTTGTATCTTTGATACAGAGGAACAAGCTGAAGGGGTTAGATCTACTTATAAAGGCACAGAAGAAACATACATTATGAAATGTAATCTTAAATTTACAGACAAGGAAATGTTATGAGTGATATAGAAAGACGTAAAGCGACTTTAACTTTAGTGAAGAATGTTGAAAACAAACCTGTCAATATTTTCAATTATATTTACATGGAGTGTGACATAGATATTGTGGATATTGTCACAGAAGAGCAAGCCTATTACGTGTTGTGTGATTATTTAGAATATGAAAACATTGATGAAAAGTATTATTGGTTTGAGGGTAAACTTTATAAAGAGTATTCTTCTAAGGATATAGATCCTTCCTTTCACAAAGAAGCACACTTATTGAATAGTAATTGCATCTCATTAGATTGTACTTGGTATAATGGAGGTGGGAGTTTCCAAGAGGTTGCCTGTGAAGCGTTGAAAGAATTAGAGGAGAGATTGAAGAGTTATGTTTAAATGGTTTGGAAATAAAAAAGTAATGACTGTTAACGGGGTTGAATGGAACCCTATGACAAAATCTTATGACGATATACGTGAGTTTCACAATTCTTTAGATGGAAATTACACAGTAAGGACAACTGGTAGAAAGGGTTTAATGATGGATGATGGATCTACTGCTTACGGTAGATATTTTGTAGTGTTCATCTCTGGGCATTGGGGTTTAGATTTAGGTGAATATTACTATAAAGACCTACCTGAGTGGTGTAGTAAAGGAGTTTATTTAGATGTGCCGAACCCTATAAGAGTAAGAAGATATAAAGGTTCTGACCGTAAATCATACAAATCTTTACGTAAAAGATAGATTTAAAATAAGTAAGAGAGGAGATGTTATGGATAATATTTTAAACATTTTAAAAGAGTTGGAAAACACTCCGAGTAGTAATGATAAACTTGCAATATTAAAACGTGAGGAAGGTAATACTGTTTTAAAAGAGGTGTTTCGTCTAGCATACAATACTACTATCCAATTTGGGGTTAAGAAGATTCCTGACTATAAACAGGATAGTATTTACAACGTACAAATGAATAACTTTGAATATATGTGTAACCTTTTAAAACAATTATCTTCACGAGAGTTAACAGGTGACAAGGCAAAATTTTCTATAAGCTACTTCTTATCTAGTGTAAGTGAAGCTACTGCAGAAGTGTTTATACGTATTCTTAAAAAGGATCTACGTTGTAATACAGGTAAATCTTTAGCGAATAAAGTTTGGAAAGGTTTGATTCCTGTGACACCTAGACAAGGTGCTTGTTCTATGAACGAAAAGTCTCTAGAACGTATGAAGAATATTAAACATTTAGCAGTGGAGTTGAAATCAGACGGTTCTTATGCTGCGAGTGTTTGTAACGATAATTCAACAATGCTATCTAGAAATGGTAACCCACTTGTAATAGAAAGTCTTTCTGAACACTTATCTTGTGGAGCATTCCACGGATTTGCTCTGGAAGGGGAGTTGGTGTATTCTTTAGAAAAAGCAGAACGTGAAGCAGGTAATGGTGTTATCACAAAGATTGTGAAGGGTACTGCTTCTGAGGAAGAAAAAGGAGATGCTTTATACCAAGTGTGGGATTGTGTTGATCAGGAGCATTACTGTGCAAAAGGAGAATATCCTGTATCAAATACACAACGTAGATCGTTACTTGAAGGGATGATTTCTCAATACAACAAATGGTGTGATAGTAATAATGTCTCACCTAGAATACACCTTATTGAACGAAAAGAAAATGTAACTGTGGATGAGGCTTTTGAAATCTTCGAGCAGTATGTTAGAGAAGGCTTTGAAGGTGCGATCGCTAAAGATATGTCATCTACTTGGAAAGATGTAGGAAAACCTTCTTGGAACATAAAGATCAAAAGAAAAGAGACTGCCGACCTAAAAGTAGTTGGTTGGTATAAAGGTGAAATTGGTACAAAGTATGAGAACTTTTTGGGAGGATTTCATTGCGAATCAAGTTGTGGGAAGATAAAGGTCAATGTTGGAAGTGGATTTTCTGATGAAGAACGTTTTACTTTACCAGAGAATCTGCCAGAAGTTATTGAAGTTGAGTATGACTCTGTTACGGAAGATAAGAAAACTAAACAGAAAAGTTTATTCCTACCTATTTACAAACGTCCACGTTATGATAAGATAGAGTCAGATTCGTATGAAGATATTTTAGATAAACAACGTATTAAATGAGGAGAAAATATGACTGCAATGATTACACCTAAACAAGATTTATATATGGACGGCACAGAAGATTGTTTTGCAAAGAAAGGTAAGTGGTATGTGAGCAAAGGACAAGATAAGTTTGGTGATTTTATGTTTATTGATGAGATGAAGCAAGATCATTATTACGAAGAAGATAATTTAAACAAAGACTTCCACACAATTGATTTTGAGAAAGGGTTTTCTTATAAATTTAAAGATCAAGAATATTCTATTAAGGATTATAAGTGGGGATGTGAAACTAAAGTTCCTGTAGAGACTTGTGTTATCTGTATTGAAAGAGGTTATTGGGAAATCACACGTTACTCAAATGAAAAGGAGAAATCTATTTTATCAAGTTTCCCTGTTCCAGAAAATAATAGCCCAAAATACAACCCTGTGAAGAATATCTCTCGGGAAAAGTATTATCGTTGTGCAAAACGTAATCCTAATCTCTGTGATCAGTTTAATTCTGATAAAGGTATTCTTTTTATGAGTGAGTCTTCTTGTGGAAAGTATTACTATTGGGAAGGGTATAATTCTGATAATAGTATCATCTATCTCCGAGGAGAGAAATCTTGGGTGGAGGGTAAGTATGTGAAGGCAGTAGCTGCTAAAAGTAAGAAACCCAGAGAGGTAAGTAGTGATGTGAAGAGGGTTATTGATAAGATTAAGGATAATTTG
>TARA_R100000541_G_scaffold340_20_pt1 | contig 157679 bp, 129 predicted proteins | sample TARA_R100000541 | Tara Oceans TARA_R100000541 (sample SAMEA2621416) | marine metagenome | biome: marine biome (ENVO:00000447); feature: surface water layer (ENVO:00002042); material: "saline water (ENVO:00002010), including plankton (ENVO:xxxxxxxx)" | depth 5 m | reverse complement strand
CGGCAAGCCGCTCGAGCTGCTGAGCATCGATCCATTGATTGCGGTAGGCGATCTCTTCGGGGCACGCAACCTTTAGCCCCTGGCGGCGCTCAAGTGTTTCGATGAACTGGCCGGCCTCGAGCAGGGACTCATGCGTTCCGGTGTCGAGCCAGGCGTAGCCACGCCCCATGATCTCCACGCTGAGCGTGCCCTGTTCCAGATAGGCCCGGTTCACATCGGTGATTTCCAGTTCGCCGCGCGCGGAGGGCTTGATGCGCTTGGCAATTTCGACCACCTGGTTGTCATAGAAATACAGCCCGGTAACGGCGTAGCTGGATTTCGGCTCGGCCGGCTTTTCTTCGAGGCTGACCGCGCGTGCCTCATCATCGAACTCGACCACGCCGTAACGCTCTGGGTCATGCACGTGATAGGCGAAAACGCTCGCACCCTGTTCCCGCAGCGTGGCGTTGTGCAGCAGGTCGGCGAAATCATGCCCGTGGAAGATATTGTCACCCAGCACCAGCGCGCAGTGATGCCCATCGAGGAACGTCTCTCCGATAAGGAAGGCTTGCGCGAGGCCGTCCGGCGAGTCCTGCACGGCATATGAGAGCTCCAGCCCCCACTGCGAGCCATCACCCAGTAGCTGCTGGAAGCGTGGCGTGTCCTGTGGGGTGGAGATGATCAGGATTTCCCTGATACCGGCAAGCATCAGCGTGCTCAGCGGGTAGTAGATCATCGGCTTGTCGAACACCGGCAGTAGTTGTTTGGAAATGGATAGGGTTGCCGGATGCAGACGGGTGCCGGAGCCACCGGCCAGAATGATGCCTTTGCGCTTCATAAGTCCTCAGGGCCGTCGGGTGGCCAGTGCAGTATAGGAAGGGGATTCGGCGCGCTGTAGCGCCTGGTCGAGATGCTCGTTCGCCACTCGGGCGGCCACCTCTACCGGTACGACTTCATGCAGCATGCGCTCGGCATGCTCCTGCCAATGCGGCAACGTGAGATCAAATGTGACTTGCAGCTTGCGAGTATCCAGCAACGAGTTGGCCGGACGCGCTGCTGCCACCGGGAACTCTGCAGCACTGATAGGCAGAATGCGTGAATCCTCGGCCCTGAACTTCATACCCAGGCCTCGCGCCGTGCGGATGATGAAGCGAGTGAACTCATGCCAGCTGGTCCTACCGCCCGCTACCAGGTGATAGGTGCCATAGGCTTGTACTGCGAACTCGGGGTCATGCCGCACCCGTTGGATCATCAGTGCGCTGACGTCTGCAATCAGCTCGGCGCTGGTGGGCGCACCGATCTGATCGACCACGACCTTGAGCTCGTCACGCTCGCAGGCAAGGCGCAGCATGGTCTTGGCGAAGTTACGCCCACGGCAGGCGTATACCCAACTGGTCCGCAGTATCAGATGCCGGCACCCGGAAGCCCTGATCAACCGCTCGCCTTGTAGCTTGGTTCTGCCATAGACGTTCAAAGGCGCCGTTTGCCCGTCTTCACGCTGGAAGCCTACTGCCCCGCCATCGAATACATAATCAGTCGAATAATGGACCAGCAATGCATCAAGTTCTTTGGCGAGCGCGGCCAGTTCGCCAACGGACGTAGCGTTTACCAGTGTCGCGTCTGCCTCGTTGGTTTCCGCCTTGTCGACAGCCGTATAAGCCGCGGCGTTGACGATGACATCAGGTCGACACTGGCGCAGCAGCGGTGCCAGAGTTTCCGGTCGAGACATATCGGCACGCTGGCGATCACAGGCAGTGACCTCGCCCAGCGGCGCAAGGGCGCGTCGCAGCTCCCAGCCCACCTGACCGTTGGCGCCTAGCAACAGAAGCTTCATTGGTATTGCCTGCTGACCCACTCACGGTAGGCGCCGCTGGTGATGTGGTTGACCCAGTCCTGGTTATCCAGGTACCAGCGGACGGTTTTGCGGATACCGCTCTCGAAGGTTTCGGCCGGCGACCAACCCAGTTCCCTGCAGATCTTGCTCGCATCAACTGCGTAGCGGCGGTCATGCCCGGGCCGATCCTTGATGAACACGACGGCATCACGATAACTCTGCCCGTCCGCTCGAGGGCTTTCCTGGTCGAGGATGTCACACAGGGTGGTTACCACCTGCAGGTTGGTTTTTTCGTTGCAGCCACCTACGTTGTAAGTTTCGCCCGGCGTGCCTGCCTCGAGCACGCGGCGGATCGCCGCGCAGTGATCTTTGACATAGAGCCAGTCCCGTACTTGCTGGCCGTCTCCGTATATCGGCAGCGGCTTGCCAGAGAGCGCATTGTGAATGACCAGTGGAATAAGCTTTTCGGGGAAATGATAAGGGCCGTAGTTATTCGAGCAGTTGGTGGTCAGCACCGGCAGCCCGTAGGTATGGTGATAGGCACGGACGAAATGGTCCGACGCGGCCTTCGAGGCCGAATAGGGACTGTTCGGCTCGTATTTTTTTTCTTCGCAGAATGCCGGGTCGGTGGGCTCGAGCGAGCCATAGACCTCATCGGTCGAGACGTGCAGGAAGCGAAAGGCGCTTGCCTCGTCTTCCGACAGGGATCGATAGTAGCCAAGCGCGGCTTCCAACAGGCGGAAAGTGCCGACGACGTTGGTCTGCACGAACTCCTCAGGGCCGTCGATCGAGCGATCGACATGGGATTCGGCAGCAAAGTTGATGATCGCGCGGGGCCTGTGCTCCTGCAAAAGGCCAGCAAGCTGTTGCTTGTCCGTGATATCACCCTGGACGAACCGGTGTCGGCTATCGCTTTCGAGGCTCTTCAGGTTTGCCAGGTTACCGGCATAGGTGAGTTTGTCGAGGCTGATAACAGGCTCATCGCCAACAGCCAGCCAGTCCAGGACAAAATTCGCCCCGATGAAGCCGGCGCTGCCGGTCACAAGAATGGTCATGAATCAGATTCTCCGGATGCTGGCAGCGATGATCAGGCCAACGGTACCAAAAGCCGTCTGGCGATAAACTCCAGCTTTTTTGAGCAAATAGAGGCGTCGCAGCAAATGTGCGTCTCGCGCCGTCTCGAACCGGGCGAGCGCAACCCGGCTGCGTTCATCAAGCAGCCCCGCGCAATTGCGCAACGCCGCAAGGTTTTTCTGCGTCCATTCGCGAAACGTTCCGCTGAACATCATGCGTGCCCTGGTAAGCCGATCACGCATGGAGTTGTTCGACCCAATCAGGTTGCCACCATGCTGGCGATAATCAAGGGTTGGCTCGGCGTCGTAGAACACCTGACCACCACAACCGCTGACCAGCAGGTAGCAGAGCCAGTCATGGGATACGACCGGAGCCGTTGACGGAACCCTAGCCAGCAGGGCGCGAGCCGCCTTGTTCAACATCATGGTATTGGCACCCGCCAGGCTCTGGACCAGCGCGTTGTGAAAGCTTGGCGCCCGCGCGAACAGCGGAGAATGACCGATGAAGTTGCCCGCCTCGTCGATCAGGCGTGTTCTGGAACAATAGACTGCCGGGCGCTCGTCATCCGCACGGGGAATCAGTGTGATTGCCCTCTGAAGCTTATCTGGGAACCAGACATCGTCCTGATCGCAGAAGGAGAAGAAATCCGCCTCGATCTCGGGGTTGCGCACCAGTGAGAGGAAGTTCTGTGCAAAGCCGATTTGAGGCCCTTGAAGCAAGCGCACCCGATCCGAACCCAGGCGTTGCTGAAACCGCTTGAGGATGGTCAGCGTGGAATCCGAGGATCCGTCGTCCGAGACGTAAAGCGTCCACTGGCGATGAGTCTGTTGAGCAATCGAGCTTAGTTGCTCTTCGAGAAAGCGCGCACCATTATAGGTGGTGAGCAGGATTGCCACATGGAGGCCAGCCTCACCTACGGGCAGGGCGCTCGGCGGACTGACATTGGTAAAACTCATTAAGGGAAGCTACCTCGCGAACATCCGTGTTGTTAGTCATAGGAGATGCATTGCCCCGATCGTATCGACACCGCACCGGGCATCGATACATACGCCTTGCAGACTAGGTCTATTCCTAGCTGTCGGACCATCGAAAGTTTTTAGTACCATCTTTGGCAATACACAGATGCCAGTCTCTGAAGGTGTCGGAGCACCCTGCCAAAGCCCTTTAGCTGAAGGCGGATATTAGAGGGCGCATATTCTACAAAAGTTTCTGCACATTGCTGGGCTTTATCGTGCCGCACATAGATATCCGACGGGCGTCACCTGCGACCTTAGTAGCTAGACAGCCGTCTTAGTGTCTGCGCACCTGCCGTGCCTCGCGCCTGGTCGCCGACAACTCACTGTTATGCCGCGTATCGCCAAGCACGGCTTTGAGGTAATACTTGACTATGCGGCCACCGCTGCACATCCCACTAGGCGATGACTACAGCAGGCCGGCCGGTTTGCGCCAGATAGTTGCCGTGCGCTGATGGTCGGCGTGACTATCTATCGTGATCAGCTGGTCGAGCGCCAACGGGCGCCGGTCGTTGCGAACTCGTTCGATGGCCTCTTCACTCCAGAAGGGCTGTAGTTGGCGATGGCCTCGGTGAAACGGCTGGCCAGTGGTGAGTCCAGAATGATCGGCAGCGACGGCCAGACATCCATATCGGGCGCTGCGGATGAGTCATCGCCTCGGGTGGTACAACGATGGATGATGCCTTCCAGTTCGTAGAGCTGCTCTTGGGTCCAGCCAAAACTGAATGCCGGGATCAGCACCTTACCCTTATAGCGCAATGCGCCTTCGACGACCGCTCGTTGCTCGACTAGTAGCCGGGGTGCTGAGCTGGTCGTACCACCGCTGTTTATTGTGCAACCGGCGCATCTGCCGTAGCCCCGCCAAAACGACTCAACACCAGCAGCAACCCGCCGGAGAGGAACAGTGCCGGCAGGCTGGCACCAATTTCCGGCCAGGCGTTTGCCAGCAAATGGTAGACGCCCGCACCGCAGCCCCACGCCAGCAACGTCTCCCAGCGCAACATCGTACTGGCCACCTGCAGCCGGCCGCGCCTCCTGACCAGGTAGTGATCCACCAGCACCACACCAAACAACGGAGCGAACACCGAGCCGATCAGCAGCAGGAAGTTCTGGTACTCCGCCAACGGTGCGAACCAGGCGATCAAGGTACACAGCGCACCAATGGCCAGCGCCAGCCGCTCGACCTTGAACGGCAGCAGCAGGCCAACCGAGACCGCAGCGGAATGGATGTCGGCAAAAGCATTCTCCGACTCGTCCAGCAGGATCAATAGCAGCGGGATCCCCAGGCCAGCACCGGCGAGCGCCAACAGCAGGGCGTTAACCTCACCGCTGTCAGCAAAGGCCAGGGTATAAGCAACACCAAGGCTCATCAGCCAGACGTTACCCACAAAAAAGCCCAGCACGGTGCCGCCGAAAACGCGCCGCGCCGCCTTACCGAAGCGCGAGTAGTCTGCGATCAGCGGAAGCCAGGACAGCGGCATAGCGATGGCAATGTCGAAGCCCAGCGCAAACGGCAGCGAGCCGTCACCCTGACGTGCCCACAGCGCCTGGAGATCGGCCTTGTCGAACAGGTTCCAGGTCAGCCAGACGCAGGCGCCGAGCAGCAACCATATGCCCCATTTGCGCAGAATCTTACGGACGAAGGTCAACGGGCCGGTGATTGCCAGTAGCGTCGCCAGCGCACCGAAGAACAACGTCCAGAGTGCGGGGTTGACCCAACCGCTTTGCTCGCCAAACGCCCGCGCAGACAGCACGCTTGCCGCATCGCGCATGACAATGATCTCGAACGCGCCCCAGCCGACCAGCTGAACCAGATTCAACAAGGCCGGGAGCACCGCGCCGCGGTCGCCCAGGGTGCGCTTCAGATTGGCCATTGAGGACAATCCTGTGTCGCTGCCGATCACCGCAACCGCCCCGAGCAATATCACGCCGACCGCAGTGCCGCTGAGGATCGCCAGCAAGGCGCCGCTCATGCCCAGGCCCGGCGCCAGCAAGGCGCCGAGTTGCAACACCATCAGGCCGACGCCGAGGGAGAACCACAGGGAGAACAGATCACACCCACCGAATACACGGTGCTCAGCGGCGATCATCTGATGCGGGGAATAACGACCTGGAATGTTCACATTGTTTTCTCAGAGAAACCGGTTGCCCGGCACACCCGTGAGCACGATGTTTCGCCTCACGAAAGGAATTTCAGCAGCGATCCGAAGAGCGGATAACGCCGAAGGCTTATCTGCTTCAAATAGAGAGGTACCGATTGGCCGCCGAATCATTTCGGCAGGACCGGTTGGTCGATGGGTGTAAAGGCTCCGCCGTTTCCCACCCTACAGTTGAGCCATGCAGCTGCCCCCCGGTGTGACCGCACCGCGATAAGCGGTTAGGACCAACTCTGCTGTGTCGCAGGGTGGATCACGCTTCATCGATCCACCCTACGACACAGTCACCGGAGTGATGGCGACCCGGCCGCTACACCTGCTTGTAGATCACCGAGCCTTCGTCCTTGAAGCGCGAAGACTGCTCCTTGAAGCCGGCCTCGATCGCTTTTTGCTCATCGGTTAGCCCGTTCTGCGACGCGTATTCGCGCACTTCCTGAGTGATCTTCATCGAGCAAAACTTCGGCCCGCACATGGAGCAGAAATGCGCGACCTTGGCGGAATCCTTCGGCAGGGTCTCGTCATGGAAGGCGCGAGCGGTGTCCGGGTCGAGGCCGAGGTTGAACTGGTCTTCCCAGCGGAATTCGAAGCGCGCCTTACTCAAGGCATTGTCGCGAATCTGCGCGCCCGGATGGCCTTTGGCGAGGTCCGCGGCGTGTGCCGCGATCTTGTACGTGATGATGCCGGTCTTGACGTCATCCTTGTTCGGCAGGCCGAGGTGCTCCTTCGGCGTGACGTAGCAGAGCATGGCGCAACCAAACCAGCCGATCATGGCCGCACCGATGCCCGAGGTGATGTGATCGTAGCCGGGCGCGATGTCGGTGGTCAGCGGGCCGAGGGTGTAGAACGGCGCCTCATCGCAGCATTCCAGCTGCTTGTCCATGTTCTCCTTGATCATCTGCATCGGCACGTGGCCAGGGCCTTCGATCATGCACTGCACGTCGTGCTTCCAGGCGATCTTGGTCAGCTCACCGAGCGTTTCAAGCTCACCGAACTGCGCAGCGTCATTGGCATCGGCAATCGAGCCCGGACGCAGGCCGTCGCCCAGCGAGAAGCTGACGTCGTAGGCCTTCATGATTTCGCAGATTTCCTCGAAGTGGGTGTACAGGAAATTCTCCTGGTGATGCGCCAGGCACCACTTGGCCATGATCGAGCCGCCGCGGCTGACGATGCCGGTCACGCGTTTGGCGGTCAGCGGCACATAGCGCAACAGCACACCGGCGTGGATGGTGAAGTAGTCCACGCCCTGCTCGGCCTGTTCAATCAGGGTGTCGCGGAACAGCTCCCAGGTCAGGTCTTCAGCGACGCCATTGACCTTCTCCAGCGCCTGGTAGATCGGCACGGTACCGATCGGAACCGGCGAGTTGCGGATGATCCACTCGCGGGTTTCGTGGATGTGCTTGCCGGTGGACAGATCCATGACCGTGTCCGAGCCCCAGCGGATGCCCCAGGTCAGCTTGGCGACTTCTTCTTCAATCGAGGAGCCCAGCGCCGAGTTGCCGATATTGCCGTTGATCTTCACCAGGAAGTTACGCCCGATGATCATCGGCTCCAGCTCGGTGTGGTTGATGTTGGCGGGAATGATCGCGCGGCCGCGGGCCACTTCGTCACGCACGAATTCGGCGGTGATTTCCTTCGGGATCGACGCCCCGAAGCTCTGCCCGGCATGTTGCTCGGTGAGCAGGCCGGCGGCACGCGCTTCCTGCAGCTTCATGTTTTCGCGGATGGCGATGTATTCCATCTCCGGCGTGATGATGCCCTGACGCGCGTAATGCATCTGACTGACGTTCTTGCCCGGCTTGGCGCGGCGCGGATTGCGCACATGGGCGAAGCGCATCTTGGTCAGCTCGGCATCGGCAAGGCGCTGTTGGCCGAACTGCGAGGTCAGGCCGTCAAGCAGTTCAGTGTCGCCACGGTCATCGATCCAGGCCGAGCGCACGTCGGCCAGGCCTTTACGCACATCGATGGTCACGCTCGGATCGGTGTAGGGACCGGAGGTGTCGTACACCAGCACCGGCGCGTTGATCTCACCGCCGAAATCCGTGGGCGTGACGTCGAGGCTGATCTCGCGCATCGGCACGCGGATGTCGGGGCGCGAACCCTGCACATAGATTTTCTGCGAACGCGGGAAAGGCTGGATCGACCCTTGGTCGACCTGGGCTGATTCACTCAGGTTTTGTTGTTCTGCACGCATCAGGCTGGCTCCTCGAAAGTTGTCGGGGCGAACCTGAAAAACACGGCGGATAAAGGGCATCGGGCGCGCCGGAACTGGCGCCGAGAGAGCTTGCCGGAACGACTGGCGAGCACATCTTGTTCCCTACGCAGGCCTTAACCTGATCAGGTTCAACGGGATCCGGAACTTTCCGATCTCAGCCTTCGCTTCAAGGCACCCCGACAAGAACGGGGCCGAGTCTAATCAAGACTGACCGGGAATACCATGCCGATGGCAAGCGCCGCGACCGTCGGGTCACATCCGTCCCCGCCCACCCTGCTGCCTGATCGCCTCCAACAAGGTCCCGAACACCCTGCTCAAGCGCCTTGACCGACCGCATGACCACGCATAGCCTTGCCCATCACTTCGCTTCAGGGAAAGACGCACATGCTGCGCAGACTCACGTTGGCACTCGCCGTGACCGCCGCCTCCTCCGGGCTGGCTTGGGCCCAGCCAGCGCCACCGCTTTCCGCTCGGACCGACCTGGTCAGCGTCTACCGACAGGCCGTTGAGAACAACGCCGACCTTGCGGCGGCGCACGCTCAATTCAAAGCGATTCAGGAAGTAGTGCCCCAGGCCCGTGCCGGTTTGCTACCGAACCTCAGCGGCGGTGCGGAGCTCAGCAACACGCGCACCGATGTCGATACATCCCTGGGTTCGCGTTCGCTGTCACGCAGCGGCACCGTCTATCAGGCAACCCTAAGCCAACCGATCTTTCGCCCCGAGCGCTGGTTCCAGTTACAGGCGGCTGAGGCCATCAGCGAACAGGCCGCGCTGGAATATTCAATCGCCGAACAGGATCTGATTCGCCTGACCGCGCAAGCCTACTTTGCCGTATTGCGCGCCCAGGACAATCTTGCCGCGGCCAAGGCCGAAGAGTCAGCTTTTCAGCGCCAGCTCGACCAGGCCAATGAGCGTTTCGAAGTTGGCCTATCCGACCGGACCGATGTTCTGGAAGCACAAGCAGGCTTCGATACCGCACGCGCCAACCGGCTGCTCACGCAACGGCAGGTGGACGATGCATTCCAGGCCCTGTTTACCCTGACCAACCGCGAATACCTGGCTCTGGAAGGCATTGAGCACAGCTTGCCGGTGCTGCCGCCCATTCCTAACGACGCCAGCGCCTGGGTCAACACCGCCACGCAACAGAACCTCGACCTGCTGGCCAGCAATCAGGCCGTTAACGCGGCCGAGGAAACCCTACGCCAGCGCCGTTCGGGTCATGCACCAACACTCGACGCCGTGGCGCGTTACAGCAAGGGCGACAACGACAGCCTGGGGTTCACTAATACGGGTAGCGAAGCGGTGACCGGTATCCCGCGCTACACCGGTGATGTCGAGCAGCGCAGCATCGGGCTGCAGCTGAACATCCCGCTCTACAGCGGCGGCCTGATCAGCTCTCAGCGCCGCGAAGCCTTCCATCAGCTAACCCAGACCGAGCAACAGCGCGAAAGCCTGCGTCGCCAGGTGGTCGAGACCACCCGGAATCTCTATCGCGCGGTGAATACCGATGTGGAACAAGTGCAGGCACGGCGGCAGTCGATTGTTTCCAACCAGAGCGCCTTGGAAGCGACCGATATCGGCTACCAGGTCGGCACGCGCAATATTGTCGACGTGCTCGACACGCAACGCCGCCTGTTCGCTTCGGTGCGTGACTACAACAATGCCCGCTACGACTACATCATCGACAGCCTGCGCCTGAAACAGGCCGCCGGAACACTCAACCCTGGTGATCTGGAAGATCTGCAGCGGTATCTGAAAACCGACTACGACCCGGATACCGATTTCCTGCCGCCTGACCTGTCTGAGAATTTCGCCCGCCCGGTGCGCATCGATTAATCGTGGCGAACCGGCCAAATACTCTAAGGCGGATCGAGGCACGCCATGATCGGGGCCCAAAACGGGCCAGATCTACAACCGGTCCAGCGCGGGGTCTAGCGGACACTCGTGGCCGACAGAGCGGAATCGGCCAAACAGCCTGACGCCTCGCTACTTGAGCAAGGCACCCAACCCCTCCAGCACACGCCCAAGCGCGCCCTGATTGTTCTTCAGAACCTTCAAGCCTGCGCTGCGTGCCTTTTCGGCGCGCTCGGGGTCGTTCCAGAACAGCTCTATCGCCGATGCCAGTTCAGGCGCATTGCTGACTTCAGCAAGTGCACCGGCATCGCGCAGTTGTGCGGCGATATCGAGGAAATTGAACAGATGTGGCCCCGTCAGCACGGGCTTGCCCAGCGCGGCTGGCTCCAGCAGGTTGTGGCCACCCGTAGGCACCAGGCTGCCACCGACGAAAGCGACATCAGCCAAGGCGAACAGAAACAGTAACTCCCCCATGGTGTCGCCAAGAACCACTTGAGTCTCGGGCTTCGGCAGCTCAGCGAGGGACCGGCGAACCGTGCTGAAACCCTGCTTGCCGCACAGCTCATACACCGAGCGAAAGCGCTCAGGATGGCGCGGCACCAGGATCAACAGCGCATCGGGGCGTTCAGCCAGAATCAATCGATGCGCCGCAAGCAAAATCTCGTCTTCACCCGTGTGGGTGCTGGCACCGATCCAGATCGGTCGCGACATGGCATCCCACTGCTGACGGAGTTGCGAAGCGCGCTCGGGCAGCGCCGGATCAATATTCATGTCGAACTTGATCGAGCCGGTGACCTGCACGCTATCCTCACGAGCACCTAGTTTTCGAAAGCGTGCGGCCTCGGCACTGGTCTGCACGGCGATCAGGCTCAGCTCGGCCAACATCGGCGCGGTCAGTCGGGCGAAGCGTGCGTAGCCGCGCGCTGAACGCTCAGACAGGCGCGCGTTGGCCAGCGCTACAGGGATGCCCCGCTGCGCGCATTGATGAATATGGTTTGGCCATAACTCGGTTTCCATCACGACCGCCAGCTTTGGCTGCAGGCGTTGCAGAAAGCGAGCCGCTGCCCACGGCAGGTCGTATGGCAGATAACAGTGCTGCACCCTGTCGCCGAACAGCGCCTTGATCCGTTCGGAGCCCGTCGGGGTCATGCAGGTCACGGTGATCGGCAGCAATGGATAGCGCTCCATCAGCGCCCGAATCATCGGCGCCGCAGCAATGCTTTCGCCGACCGACACCGCATGCACCCAGATGCCACCCGGCTGGAACGCCGGAAGCCCTACAGCGAAGCGCTCGCCGATTCGCGCGCCATAAGCCGGCGATCGACGAGCACGCCAGAACAGACGCGCAAACACCAGAGGCAAGGCGAGATGAAACAGCAACGTATAGAGGGCACGATTCATGGGCGCGGAGCTTAGCAAAGCGGCGGACGCAACGGCCACAGCGACGCGCGAAGCGAAATCCGCTAGCGGCGCACCGAACTTGCCCGCGCCGCGGGAGCCGAATGAACGCAGCGCGGAACTGCACTGCCCGCAACCGGAGTTCGTATGACTGGCTATCTCTATCTTGCCATCGCCATTACCGCCGAGGTGATTGCCACCACCTCCATGAAGTCGCTGGCCGGCTTCAGTCGCCCGCTACCGCTGATTCTGGTGATCGCGGGCTACAGCCTCTCATTCTGGATGCTTGCTTTGGTGGTCAGGACCATACCGGTGGGCATTGCCTACGCCATCTGGGCTGGCCTTGGCATTGTGTTGGTGAGCATCGCCGCAGCAGTGATCTACCAGCAGAAGCTCGATCTACCGGCGGTGCTTGGCATGGCGCTTATCGTCGCTGGCGTGGTGGTGATCCAGTTGTTTTCCGGCAGTACTGGGCACTGAGCCGGATCGACTGATGTTCAGGGGTGAGCGGTTATACTGCGCGCCTGATTTCTCCAAGAGGTCCCTCCATGTCCGAGTCACTGAGCACCGATGTTCTGATCGTAGGCGGCGGAGTCGCCGGCCTGTGGCTGAACGCACGCCTACGCCGACTGGGCTATTCGACGCTGCTGGTGGACAAGGGTGTGCTCGGCGGCGGACAAAGCGTCAAGTCGCAGGGCATCATCCACGGCGGGACCAAGTACGCACTGAGCGGCGCGTTGACCGGCGCATCGGAAGCCATCGCCGACATGCCACGACGCTGGCGCGAGGCGCTTGCCGGCAGCGGCGAGCTGGACCTCTCAGGTGTACGCCTGCTATCGGACGCTCACTATTTATGGTCGCCAGGCACCCTGACTGGCAACCTCACCAGCTTCTTCGCCAGCAAAGCCGTCCGGTCGCGTGTCGGCCAGGTCAAGGGCGGTGAGCTGCCCCCGGCGCTCCAGGATCCTCGCTTCAAAGGCAAGGTCTACCGCCTCAGCGAGCTGGTGTTGGACGTGCCCAGCCTGATCCAGCGACTCGCAGAGTTGTCGGGCCCAGGCCTGCTGAAAGCCGAGCGAATCGAGCCTCTACGGGAGAACGGCGAGTTGACCGGGCTAATTGTCGACGGTCGCTCGATCCGAGCTCAACGCATAGTCCTGACTGCCGGCGCGGGGAATGCCGAACTGCTGAGTGCGCTGGGCCTCGCTCAGCCTGCGATGCAGAAGCGCCCGTTGCACATGGCCATCGTCAAGGCGCCGACATTGAAGCCGCTGTATGCACATTGCCTTGGCGGCGGTTCCAAGCCACGCATCACGGTAACCAGCCACCCTGCTGCCGACGGCGAATGGGTGTGGTATCTGGGCGGTGACCTGGCCGAAGCCGGCGGGGTTGCGCGCGATGAAGCGTCGCAGATTGCCGCGGCGCAGAAAGAGCTGGCCGAGCTGGTTCCCTGGATTGACCTGTCGGCAGCCAAATGGGCCACGCTGCGCATCGACCGGGCCGAGCCTGCGCAATCCGCACTGGCCAGACCGGATAACGCCTTCCTCGCCGAGCAGGGTCGCCTGCTGGTGGGCTGGCCGACCAAACTGGCGTTGTCCCCGGATTTTGCCGATCGCGTCGAAGCTGCTCTGGTCCGCGACGGTATCCAGCCGCAACCCTTGACGCCACTGCCAGAACTGCCACGCCCCGCTGTCACTGGGCCATTCTGGGAAGGGTTGGTCTGATGGAAACCACCCTTCATGCCTTGCACCGCCGGCTGGGCAGCACCGGCTTGAATGTATCGCCATTGGGCTTGGGCACGGTCAAGCTGGGCCGTGATCAAGGCGTAAAGTACCCCAGCGGCTTTCGCATTCCCGACGATGCACAGGCGCGTCACTTGCTCGATTTGGCGCGGGATCTCGGCATCAACCTGATCGATACCGCCCCCGCCTACGGCGTCAGCGAACAGCGCCTGGGCCCGCTGTTGCTGGGCCAACGCGACCATTGGGTGGTGGTCAGCAAGGTCGGCGAGGAGTTCGTCGACGGTCAATCGCAGTTCGATTTCTCGCCGGCCCACACCCGTTTTTCCGTCGAGCGCAGCCTCCAGCGGCTAAAGACCGATCGTATCGAACTGGTGTTGGTGCATTCGGACGGGCGCGATCTGGACATCCTGCAGAACAGCGGCGTTTACGAAACCCTCGCCGAGCTCAAGCGCGAGGGGAAGATTCTTGGCTACGGCCTGTCCGGCAAAACCGTCGAAGGCGGCCTTTTCGCCCTTGAGCAGGGCGACTGTGCGATGGTGACCTACAACCTCAACGAGCAGGCCGAACGGCCAGTGCTCGACTACGCTCAGGCAAACGCCAAGGGCATCCTGGTCAAGAAGGCGCTCGCCAGCGGCCACGTTTGCCTGAAGCCAGACGAGGACCCCGTACGGCTCAGCTTCGAGCTGTTGTTCAGCCATCCCGGCGTCGGCGCGGCCATCATCGGCACCATCAACCCGCAACACTTGTCAGCTAACGTACGTACCGCCGCATCCGTTTTATCCCAACAACAATAAATGGCCAGACGGCCACCGACTGCCAGGAGGAGCCGAATGCCGCGCGTACTGATCCGCAAGAACCCGACCGCCTTCAAGACCTTGCCGCTGCTCGTCGAAGCCAGCCCGGAAGGCTTGCGCTACCAGAGCCTTGGGCGTCCGCTGAACTTCAGCGAGATGCTCGAACGTCGCCGACCGGTAGCCGTGAACGATCCGAGCCGCTTCAATATCGAACTGGCTAACCTCGGCGTCTCGGTACGCCTGACGATCTGCTGGCAGGGCCAGGAGTACTGGGTACTGGTGCGCCAGCAACGCCAGGACCGAGGCGACGTGGTACTCAAGCTGATTTCCGGCTACGTACCGGCCCACGAACTCAGTCTGCCTCTGCTCACCGCGATTCAGGAAGTTGCTGAAGAATGTTTGCTGGAAACGCCTGAGGGCTGGCTCGCCGGGCGCTTCGGGGACACATGGCTACCAGCTCCCTATGAGGGCCGCCTGCGCTATCGGGAGGCTGTGCACTTCAACTTGGCCTCGCTTTCAGGCTCGGCGAGACCGGTGCAATGCGGCCAGATGACCTTGATGGAGCGCCCGCGAGCCTATGTCCATCTGCCAACGGCATCCCTGCAGTTGGTGTACGACATGCGCCTCGATCTACCGAAGGAAACCCGAGAGCTCAGCCTGTTCCATGTCGATGAACGGCTGGAAGACGGCAAGCTCGTCGCAGAGCTGTCCCGCAGCAGGCCCGACCTTTATCTGGTCCCGCTGCTGCAGGGGCGTCCGACCGCCGCGTTGTACACCCTGCGCAAAGGGCAGCCCGTTCCGGCCAGCACGCGCGGGCTGTGGCTGTCGGAAAGCTTTGCAGGCCAGGAGGAATGGGTGGTGCGCGAAGAGCGAATCACTTGGCGCGACTGGATCAAGACCCTCGCCGTGGCGGCATCCGGTTGAGCTGACATGGAGAGGCTGCCCAGCCCGGCCGGCTGGGCAGCGGCCAGGCTTATCGCTTGCGGATTTTTTCTACAATGGCCGTAGTAGAGCTGTTCTCGACCAACCCCAACACCTTGACCTCACCGCCATAGGCCGTGACCAGGTCCGCACCGACAACCTGATCGACACCGTAATCGCCGCCCTTGACCAGCACATCCGGCTTGACCTCGGCGAGCAGATTTTCAGGTGTGTCCTCCGCGAAAGATACAACCCAATCGACCGCGCCGAGCCCAGCCAGCACCGCCATGCGCCGATCAACCGAGTTGATTGGCCGGCCCGGCCCCTTCAGACGACTCACCGACCCATCGTCATTCACTGCGACGATCAAGCGATCCCCTTGAGCGCGAGCTTGCTCCAGATAGGTCACATGCCCGGCGTGCAGGATGTCGAAACAGCCATTGGTAAACACGATCTTCTCGCCTTCGGCGCGCGCATCTTCTATCGCGGTGAGCAACTGCTCGAGCGTCATTACCCCACGCTCGGAACCTTCCTCGCGCTGCACTGCTCGGCGCAATTCAGGGGCGCTGATGCAGGCGGTGCCCAGCTTGCCGACCACGATACCGGCGGCAAGATTGGCCAGTGCGACCGCTTGCGGCAGCTCCTCTCCAGCAGCAATGGCCGCCGCTAACGTCGAAATCACCGTATCGCCAGCGCCAGTGACATCGAATACTTCACGTGCGCGGGCCGGCAGGTGCAGCGGTGAATGCTCCGGACGCAACAGCGTCATGCCGTGCTCGCCGCGGGTCACCAAGAGGGCACCAAGTTCCAGGTTGTGCATCAGGGCAGCGCCCTTGGCGACCAGCTCGGACTCGTCAGCACAGTGGCCAACAATGGCTTCGAACTCACCGAGATTCGGCGTAATAACCGAAGCGCCGCGATAGATTTCAAAATCCTTGCCTTTGGGATCAGCCAGCACCGGAATGCCACGCTTGCGCGCGGCCTGAATCAGCGCCTGATGATTGCGCAGCGCACCTTTGCCGTAGTCGGAAAGAACCAGCACCTTTACGCCCAGCAACAGCTGCTCGACGTCGCTTAGCAAGGCTGCCGGGTCAGTATCGAACGGCTCTTCGAAATCCATCCGCAACAGTTGCTGGTGCCGGCTCATCACCCGCAGCTTGATGATGGTCGGCTGATGCTCGATGGATTGAAAGTGTGCCTGCACACCAGCTGCAGCCAGGCTATCAATCAGGCTTTGGCGGGCTTCATCCACGCCCGTGACACCAACCAGTGCGGCCGGCGCACCTAATGCCGAGATGTTGAGAGCCACGTTGGCGGCGCCACCCGGCCGATCCTCTACCTGCTCGACCTTGACCACAGGCACCGGCGCCTCCGGCGAAATCCGCGACGTGCCGCCATGCCAGTAACGATCAAGCATGACGTCGCCAACCACCAGGACGGAGGCTTGGTCGAAACGGGGCATGGTGAGTTTCATTGAGGGGCTCCGCAGTTAAGGTCGCAATGTGTTCAAACTTGGTCAGTAGCGGCGTGGTCATCCAGTCCCAACGCGTGTAGCCTGGCGTAGTAGCCGTTCATCGCAAGCAGTTCGCCATGGGAGCCGCGCTCGACGATGCGCCCCTGATCCATCACAAGGATCAGGTCTGCTTTTTCGATGGTGGAAAGGCGGTGCGCAATGACTAGTGTTGTGCGCCCCTTCATGACCTGATCAAGCGCCGCCTGGATATGCCGCTCCGATTCGGTATCTAACGCCGAGGTTGCTTCGTCAAGGACGAGGATTGGCGAGTTCTTCAGCAAGGCACGAGCGATCGCCAGGCGCTGACGCTGTCCGCCGGAAAGCAGAACGCCATTTTCACCCACCTGCGTGTCCAGCCCGTCTGGCAACTGGTCAATGAATTCCTTTGCATATGCAGCTTCGACGACCCGTTCGATGTCCTCGCGCGGCGCACCCGCGAGATCACCATACGCAATATTATTGGCGACACTGTCATTGAACAGGTTGACCTGCTGGGTCACCAACGCAATGTGCCTCCGCAGGTTCCGCAGCGTGAAGTGCTCAACATCGACGTCGTCGAGCAGAATCTGCCCCTCACTGTGGTGATAAAAACGAGGGATTAAATTAGCCAGCGTCGACTTGCCGCTCCCCGAGCGACCAACGAGGGCGACCATCTGGCCAGGACTAACGCCGAATGAGATGTCCTGAAGTACCTGTTTCTTAGTACCGGGATAGGTGAAACTCAAGCCCTCGACTTGCAGCCGGCCACTGACCCGGTCCAGCTCGACCGTACCTTTATCGGTCTCCTGAGGCTCATCGAGTTGCTCAAACACGCTTTCCGCGCCAGCCACACCTTTCTGGATTGTCGAACTGACTTCCGAAAGCTGCCGAATCGGCTTCGGAAGCAAACCCGCTGCGGTAATGTACGCGACCAAATCGCCTGCAGTGGCTTCGCCGCGCAGCAACAGCACCAAAAACAGCAGCACAGCCATGGCGGAATATATAACCAGCTGCAACATCGGCGTATAGACCGCACCCGTCTTGGTCATGCGCAGCTGCTTATCGGTATTATCCTGACTGGCTGCAGCAAAACGTGCCGACTCATAAGTCTCTCCACCAAAACTGCGAACCACCCGATAGCCTTGGATCGTCTCAGACGCAACGTGCGTCACGTCACCCATTGCTAGCTGAATTTTGCCACTCTGCTTGCGGAATTTTTTGCTGGCACTACTGACCATTACGGCGATGACGGGCAGGATCGCCAGCATGACCAGGGTCAGTTTCCAGTTCATCCACAGGAGGTAACCGAACAAGAACAGGACGGTAAGCCCTTCGCGGATGACGACTTTGATCGCGTCAGTGGCAGCGCCCGTCACCATGGTTACGTTGAAGGTTATGCGGGAGATCAAATGGCCGGAGTTGTGGTTATCGAAATAGGGGTTTGGCAGAGTTAGTAGGCTATTGAACAGGGCCATACGTAGGTCATGAACCAATCCAAGCGAAACCTTGGCAAGGTAGAAATTCCCGAGATAGGAGCCGATGCCTTGCCAAAGCGCAATCAGCACGACAAGCAACGGGACGGTCTGCAAGAGCTGTAGGTCACGTAGAAATGGGACAGAGGGGAACGCCACGGCCTCCGGATCCGCAAGGCCGTCAACAAAGTACTTGAGTATTCCGGCAAGCATCGGCTGCGAGGAAGCGAAGATCACATAGCCGACGATGCTGAGCGCAAAATAGCCGATATAAGGCCTTACGTAGCCAAGCAGTCGAAAATAAATTTTCACACTGGAGGACTGAGCTTCGGTTTGGTCGGTTCTGCTCATCTGCGACTGGACACCCAATTATTAGGGCCGCAATTCTAGCATGAGCATTTCAAGCTATTCCGCTCGACAAAAATAGCTTGGACATCATCAGTTGCCGAACACGTCAGTCGCTTAGGGTAAACTGCCCACCGCCAAATACAACTCGGTGCAACCCCAGAGATGACCCCGCTTTCCCACGATCAGTACCGCTCGCTACGAGCTGATGCCCAAGTCATCGAAGCTGACGGGCACGGAGAAAAGGTGTTGCGCTTGGCGGACGGCACGTTCGTCAAGCTGTTCCGACGCAAGAGGCTAATTTCGTCTGCTCTGTTCTACCCATATGCAAAGCGATTTGCCGACAACATCGAAGCACTGAAAAACCGAGGCATTGCCTGCCCGAGCGTAATCGGTGTATATCGCATTGCAATGCTTCAGCGGGACCTTGTGCACTACGTGCCGCTGCAGGGAAAGACGCTGCGTCAGATAGATGACCCGACCGAACGCCTGGCGTTACGTGCCCGCTTCGGCGCGTTCGTGGCTGAGTTGCACAACAAAGGAATCTACTTTCGCTCACTGCATTTGGGCAATGTCGTTTTGGGTGAAAACGGTGTACTGGGACTGATTGATATAGCCGACCTAAGCGCAGGTAGAAGAACGCTCAGCAAGCGTAAGCGACTACGTAACTTCCGACATATCCTCCGCTATTCCGAAGACAGGCACTGGCTAATTGATAACGGCGACCGCGTTTTCTTCGACAGCTATGTCCTTCATGCCAAGCCAGCTGTCGCGATGTTCGAGCTAACTCAGCTACTTCCAGATGCTCTGTAATGTCTAACCCTTTGACTTCGAGCACCATCATTAGCCCCGAAACTCGAGCCATGCGAGCATCCCGCTGGATCAGCCGTATGGTCCTACCAGTGGGTTGGCTAGCGTTGCTAACCGGACTATTTTGGATCGGCGACCGATCACTTTTCCACAAGCTATATTACGCGCTGATCGCAACTCCGGCTTTGATTGCATTGATAATGCAGCCAATGCTGAGCGCCCGACTGCTCCGTCATCCGATTCTAATTGCCTACATCGTATTCGCCAGTTACATGACTCTTACGCTTTTATGGACAAATAGCGATACCTCAGCTCAGTCCCTGATCAAACGGCCCGTCTATGTACTGGTACTCCTGCTCTCAGCGGCGCTGATGGCTTCGGATCGATCGCAGCTGCTATCACGAACGTTAAGAGTAGCAGGAGTAGCAGCCGCAATTAGCGGAGCACTGTCATATGGATATTTTCTATATAACGGCCACGGCATCATTGGCAACGATCGGTTCAGTGGATACGGCGCCCTGTACAATCCGCTACTTAGCGCGCATGTCTACGGTTTCTTCGCAGCATTCTGGCTCGCCTCGTGGTTTTCCGCTCGAGAACATTCGACAACGCCGCTGATCTGCTTGGCCTTTCTCAGCGTTGTGATTATAGCTACCGGCTCACGCACTCCGCTTCTCGCGCTTTCAATTACCGCATTGTGGCTCTGCATGCTGAACGCGAACCGCCGGAGCCTAATGGTGATTGTGATAGGACTGATCCTAGGGACCGGTCTTTTGTATCTCTACCCAGAGGCGATCATGTCGAGAGGACTATCTTATCGTCCCGATATCTGGATTGAAGCTCTGAAGCTTGCCAACGAGCAACTCTTGTTCGGCTATGGCTACGACCATCAATTGTTGCTAGAACTTAGGGGCTCGAATCTTATTTTTAACGACCCCCACAACATTGAATTGGCGGTGCTGCTAGCGGGTGGGCTAGTGGGTCTGGTGCTGTGGATAGTACTGTACACCATCGCGCTCGTTTACAGCTGGCGCAACCGGTGCAATCCCGCGGCGGTGATTGCTTCGGCGCTGCTAGTCTTTGGCTTGGCAGCCGGACTCACTGAGGGACGCGACTTCCTGTCTCGCCCGAAAGAGCACTGGTTTCTGATTTGGATTCCGTTTGCACTAATCATCAGCGCATGGATCGGCGCGAGCAGTGGAAAGGGTAACGGCCTTGAAAGCTCTCAAAGCGTTTGAGCGGCGCCTGCGCAAAATAATCAAAAGCTTGCGTGGACGCCCAGAAATACCGAGATTCTTACGACCCCAAGTACGTTTTCGTGAACGTTATCCAAACTACGAGATAGGCTTGGGAAGTTACGGCATGCCCTTCGTACACGACTGGGACGAAGGCAGTACGCTACGCATCGGCAGTTATTGCTCGATAGCTGACAACGTGCAGATATTTCTCGGTGGCCATCATCGTGCCGACTGGGTTAGCACCTATCCCTTTCCTGCGTATCTACCGGAAGCTAGCGATATACGCGAATACGGCGGCACCCGAGGCGATGTGGTGATCGGCAGCGATGTCTGGATTTGCGCGAATAGCACCATTCTTTCTGGCGTAAACATTGGTCATGGCGCGGTCATTGCGAACGGCGCGGTCGTCAGTCGTGATGTCGAACCCTACGCTATTGTTGCTGGCAACCCAGCCGCAAGAATACGCTGGCGCTTCGATGAGCACATTCGTACTGAACTGCTACACACAGCTTGGTGGGAATGGTCTGAGCAGGAGGTACGCCGAACAGTCTCCCTACTATGCAGCGATGATTTGACTGGTTTTTTAGCTTATGCCCGATCACGTCCCAATGCTGGCAGTAGCAAGCGGTAAAGCCCACGTAATGTTTTGCCATCCCAAGCGCTTAGCGGCAGTTCGCGCAATAATCGGCGCGCGAGCGCCTTGTCTCGCCGTGCACATTTAAGAAACATCGAATTTCGGTAGTTATTGCAGACTGCTGAATACGCAGGATGGTCGCTAAATCTCGAGAATGTTAGCAACACATTTTCGACCATGAACGGATAGTTTTTGTAGGTATTACTACCGTGCACCCGGTATAGAGCCAGCACTTCGCCGAGCACATCAATGAACCAACCGGCTCGCGTGATTTTAAGCTCGATGATCAGGTCCTCAAGGCGCACCTCGGAATCAAATCCACCTACGGCATCCAGTGCCTCCCGGCGGAACAACAAAGTAGCCGCTGGCGAACCGGGTTTACGGTTGAGAAACACATCTTCGAAATCTAACCGCCGCCACGAGGGAGGCTTGTCGTTGCCAAGCGGCGTACCATCCGGGCCGATGCTGGTAACAGAACCGGCACAGATACCAACCTCTGGTTTATCTCGCATGTATTCGACCTGTGTTGCTAGCCGACCGGGCAACATGATGTCATCAGAGCCGAAAGGCGCGACGTATTCACCTTTACTCCGCGCGATAGCACCATTAAGCGTACGGGAAAGCCCTTGATTTTTTTGAACCTCGAAATCGAAGCCTAATTCCCCTTGCAATCGTTCTATAAGCGCGACGCTCTCATCAGTCGAACCATCGTCAACTACAAGCAACTCAAGGTTGGGGTAAGTCTGGGTTATTACGCTGCGAATAGAAGCTTCTATATAAGGGGCATGGTTATAAGAGGCGATAATGACGCTTACTTTAGGACAGGGATCGTTGCTTACCAAAATTTCCACCAGGGTTGCGAAGATACGTTTGTGAAAGGAACAGAGACGACCTCAGCAATCTCATATGCTAGTTTGTCGTATGCGTTCCGCTCCAAGACATGCTCACGCCCCCTAACTGCAATTGATTGAGCGAGGCCAGGATACTCGCGCGCCCATCTCAAACGCTCAAGTAACGAAGTAACATCATCGTATAGCAGCAGATTTACGCCGTCTTCCAAACCTAACGCCTCCTCTTCTCCCCGACCCTGACGCTTAGCCAAGAGCAAGCATCCGCACGCCATAGCCTCGAAATTCTTCGCCATATATTCGCTTAGCCCGACATCTGCACTGATGAAGACGTAGATGCGGCTGAGCGTGTCTACGTACTCATCTGCAGTATGGGTACGCATAATCTGCAGCGGCTCTACTTTCGCAAGTGCTTCGAGTAGGGAGCGCCGGTCTGAGTAGGCAGCGCTGCCGAGCCGTCCAATGAAGCCCAGTTCAATGTCGCGCTTTTGGCTGCGCTGATCCATGCGCGTAGGATCGAAACCCTTCGGGACGAAATGGGCGTCGACTCCAGCGGCACGCAGATGATTAGTAACGGCAAACCCCGTGCTGATTACCCGCACCCCTGGCAACTTTCGGTAGAAGCGAACAAACGCGCCGCTCCATCGAGATCCAGGCATGAAGTCTAGATAGGCATCTTCCTCGTATAGCGTTAGAGCCGTCAGGGTGCGCAGGAATCGGCTCTGAAAGCGAATATGCTTGAACATCAGATCAAGGACGATACGCTCATAGTCGCCAAGTGCTACGCCAACAAAATAGCCCCGCAGATCCCGTTGCTGGCTTTTGTCGAGAAAACGTATCTCGACCTGAGCGCATGCTTGCAGCGACGCCCACAACCTGCGGTTGTCCAGTGCCCGATCGGCACTGGTAAGCACAAGCACCCGCATTTCAAACTCTCCAAATCGAACGCAAGAATTTGCGGGTATATGACCAGTGGAATACCACCTTCCAGTCATAGCGCACCGCTTCTCGGTAGAAGTGCCGCGCTTCTACGAGAGCGCCCGCACTCTGGAAAGTGCGAAACAGGGACAAGCAGCGCTGAGCGGCAAACGGTTGCCTAAGCGCTTGCATTGACGCAGGCATACGCCTATCTGAAAACACCTCGTCGACCAAATTCAGCTGCACAGTTCGAGCATGTGTAAGGTTATGTCGCAAGCTGGCGTCATGCTTGTGAATCAGAGCTATCGGATGGTTCAGTACAGAACAAGGATAGCGAGCAAGCGCCTGGGCAAATACCGGGATGTCTTCGCTGCTGCGTAACGCTTCTGGATAGTCACCATGCTCAAACACATCACGACGCATAGCACAAGCGCCATTAGACAGCGCAAGGGTTTTCTCGAGAAGGTAAGCCCGAACTCGGGCACAAGCACTTTCCGGCAAAGGAAGCACCGAATGCCGACGCTGACGACCGTCGGCCGAAACGGAACAATGTTCGCCTATGATCATTCGGGATTCTGGATGACGATCAATATGCGCGGCCAGCTGTATCAATGCATCAGGCACAAGCTCGTCATCGGCATCCAAGAATAAAAGGTAACGCCCGTGCGTTTGGGCGATGCCCAGATTGCGCACCGAGGCAGGACCACCGTTTTTTTTATAAATTACCCGCATGCTCGTACCGGTTTCAGCTAACAGACTTTCCAAAACGGCAGCTGTGTCATCAGTAGAACCGTCGTCAATAACGAGCAGCTCAGCGGCTACGGCCTCGAGCTGGGGTAGTACGGATCTCACTGCGCGCGGGAGAGTATGCGCATAGTTATAAGCCGGTATAACGACCGAAAACAGTTTCCCAGGATGGTCCTGGTGGGTGTACGGAGTACTCATCACGAAGCGCTCTGATGCTGGCGGACTAGCTGGTCGAATGCCCTCTTGACTCGCTGGACGCTGAGAAAGCGCTTCCAGCTATTCCGGAACGCACCGACCGAAACGACAGGCCGAACCACCACGTTTCTGCCCCAGCCCGGCCGCCAACAGAATCCATCGCGCCGTTTGCGGAACAGCGTCAACACTGGCACGCCCAGAGCCGAGGCCAAGTGCCCTACACCCGAGTCGTTGCCAATCACATAACCTGACTCGTACAAATATGCGCCCAACTCACGAGCATTTGCGAAGCGGGGAATTGGAAATTCCTCACCCAACCGGGGCGACCATAGCGCGAGCTCCTTCGGTGAAATGACAAACTGGGGGTCGTAACCCTGTAGCCGCAAGCATCGCGCTAGCATCAAATATTTTTGGTGGGGCCAATTCTTCTTCTCGTTGTAGGAGGTAGGGTGCAGCATCACCCTATGGGGGTAGCGTCGGGCTGTCAGCGATTCGGGTGTGATAAAGCCCGGATCGGCAACGGCATCGTCCAGACCCAGCTTCAACTGACAGAAAGCAACTGCCTGGTCTACCATCGATACGCTGTCGTCGTTTAGCACGCGCATCGGGCCAGCACAGCTCGCAAGCCGTGCCATTACATTGGCCTTATCAGCCCCGACTCGTTGTACAAGCCGAGGCAGGTGGTCTCGGACGTAAGCGGAGTCAACCCGGAGGGTACCCACAAATACAAAACGCTCGGCCAACATCGTCATATCGGAGACTGCGCTGGTGACGATACTGCCGCAGTCCGACATGACCAGATCGTAGGCATCGGCGATACCTACAGTGTTTTTAACCTCAGGGAAAGGCAACATCTCGAGGCCAGGCAACCAATCAGCGAAGTGCGCTAAGTGGTTACTGAGCATTGTTACGCTATAGCCAGCACGCACCAGGTTTCTGGCTATCACGAGATAGATCAGGCTGTCACCTAACCCCATTGACGGCACTACCGCAATACGGCAATTGCTACGTTCCGACTCATCAATTGATGGCGCCCTGCTCGAAGTCAACGTCAAGTGCATGCTTGTTCTGGCCACGTTATTGTTATCAGGTCACGGCTTAACGACCAGGACGTCTTCCATGATCAGGTACTGCAAGTCCGAGCCATAGAACATGTTCAACGCGTCGGTGGGCGAACAGATCATCGGCTCGCCGCGACGATTCAGCGAGGTGTTAAGAGATACGCCGTTGCCGGTGAGCTTCTCCAACTCCAGCATCAGGTCGTACCAGCGTGGATTATGGCGGCGCTCCAGGACTTGGGCACGCGAGGTGCCATCTTCATGCACCACTTCACCGACGCGCTCTTTCCAGCCCTCGTTGACCTCGAAGGTAAAGGTCATGAACGGGCTCGGGTGGTCGACCTTGAGCATCTGAGCTGCAACGGTATCGAGCATGGATGGGCAGAATGGCCTCCAGCGCTCGCGGAACTTGATTTGCTCGTTGATCCGGTTGGCAACGCCTGGAACGCTCGGACAACCAATAATCGAGCGGCCACCAAGCGCGCGGGGACCGAACTCCATACGGCCCTGAAACCAGGCCACCGGATTGCCGTCGACCATGATCTGCGCAATTCGCTGCGGCATGTTGTCGATCTGCTGCCAGGTCGGCTTGCTCGGATGGCGGGTGCATGCTGCGATGATGTCTTCGTTCGAGTAAGAGGGCCCGAGATAGACGTGCTCCATTTTCTCGACAGGCACGCCCCGTTTATGCGAAACATAGGCCGCCGCGCCTACCGCCGTTCCTGCATCGCCTGAAGCGGGCTGGACGAAGAGCTCTTTGACCTCATCGCGGGCGATGATCTTCTGGTTGAGCTTGACGTTCAACGCACAGCCACCCGCGAAGGCAATCTTGCCGGTTTCGCGGATGATGTCGCCCAGGTAGTGATCCATCATCTGCAGCGCCAGCTTCTCGAACAAGGCTTGCATGGCAGCGGCATAGTGGATGTAGGGGTCGTCGGCGATGTCGCCTTCGCGCTTAGGCCCCAGCCACTCGATCAGTTTGGGAGAGAAGTAATAGCCCTTGCCCTTTTCCTTATAGCGGCGGAAGCCGATCACGTTGGCGTAGTCGGTATTGATGACCAGCTCGCCATTCTCGAATTTGGCCAGGCGCGAAAAATCATACTTGGCGGCATCGCCATACGGCGCCATGCCCATGACCTTGAACTCACCGTCGAGCATCTCGAACCCGAGGAATTCGGTAATCGCGCCGTAGAGCCCACCAAGCGAATCCGGATCGTAAAATTCTTTTATCTTATGGATGCGGCCGTTCTCGCCGTAGCCGAAAAACGTCGTGGCGTACTCCCCCTTGCCATCGATACCCAGGATTGCTGTTTTCTCGGTGAAACCGGAGCAGTGATATGCACTCGATGCATGGGCCAGATGATGCTCAACCGGCTCGATTTTTATCTTCTTCAGATCGAAACCCAGTTGCTGCAGGCACCACTGGATCCGCTTGTGGTAGCGCTTGTAGCGGCGATTACCAAACAGAATGGCATCTAGCGCTCGATCCGGCGCGTACCAATAGCGCTTGGCGTAATGCCAGCGAGCTTTCTCGAAGAGGCTGATCGGTGCAAACGGAATGGCGACCACATCGACATCGGCAGGTTCGATACCAGCCTGCTTCAGGCAGAATTTTGCTGATTCGTAGGGCATACGATTTTTCGCATGCTTGTCGCGTACGAAACGCTCTTCCTCGACGGCAGCGATCAGCTTGCCGTCGATATAGAGGGCGGCGGATGGGTCATGACTGAGGGCGCCGGAAAGGCCGAGAATTGTCAGTGCCACTGTAAAAAGCCTCTTGAGAAAGCAGCCGGGAGCTCAAAGCCGGAGGCTCGAAGCAATAGCGCGTTGTAGTACTAGCCCGTGGGCGTTTCTTCCAGCTTCAAGCGTCCTGCTCCAAGCTGCCTTTCGGCAAACGATGGTCCAGCAAACGGTACAAAGCGCTGTCGACGGGCCAGTTGCGCAGTAAGCGCTCACGGTCCTTGGCAAAAGCTTGACGGAATCGAGCATGGCTATGGTGCTGCTGCAGCGCATCCAAGTCGATCAGCGCCCAGCTGCCGTCCTGCCATAGCACGTTGGTACCTTTCAGATCGCCATGGCTGATGCGCTCACGAATCAGCGCTGCGAGTAACTGTTCAAGCGCCAGCAGTTCATGCTCCGGCGGAGCACCATCCACGTAGGGGGCGAAGCGCGCGATTATATCCTGCCCGCCTATATAGTCGGTAATCAGATAGCTGCGTGCGCGAAGACCGAGACGACGCATCTCGATCATGGCTAGCGGCTGCGGCGTGGCGATACCCAGCACCTCGAGGCGATGCGCCTCTACCCAGCTGTGCCACGCCCGAGATGGCCGCAAGAAGCGCTTGAGCCAGTGCATGACGCCCTTGATGTTGTAGCGTTTGACCACCAAGGGCCGCTCTTGGGTATCAACACGCGCAACCGTGGCACTGCCGCCCCGCTTGAGCGCTACGCCTGCGGCAATGAAGCCATCCGGGTCTGCTAACACGCCGCACAGTTCGGCTTCGTACTCGCGACGTACAGCGACCACCCCGCCATGATCGCGGTGCACGCTGAACGCCGTGCAATCGCGGCCGACCTTCTTGAGGTAGCTGGCGAGGCGCTGCTGGCGGGCCACACGAGTCTTGTCCACGAGCGCCTCAAGCGGAAGAGCATGGGCACTGTTGACTAACAGGTAGTTCACCAGCAGCTCTTCGAAGAGGGGCTCTAGAGCTGTAGGTAGCTGAGCAAAGAAGACAGCCAGGTTTTCCAGCACGCGATCCCTCGATAACGGCTGGCCAGGGGTCTCGGCACGAATGCCACCGCCATCGATAAGGTAGAGCCGCTGCTCGTAGCGCATCAGGTTGTCCAGATGCAAATCGCTCTGCCAGAGCCCTTTGGCATGTAGCGTTGCAATTTCGGCCAGCGCACTGCCAAGTACATCTCGCTGGCCTTCGCTCAATGGCAGCTGACGAGCCACAGCGAGCCAGGCCTCGTGCAGGCTCTTTGCGCCTTCGAGATATTCGAACAGCAGCCATCCACCGCCGCTTTCCTCAAATCCCTCGTCCAGCAAGCCTGGCGTTGTGAGACGCTGCGCGGCGAGCAGCTGCGCACCGGCGAGTTCGCGATCAAAATGGCGACGGGCGCGATCCCCTACCATGAGTTTGGCAAGTACCTGTACACCTCTCCACTGCGCGCGAGCCACATAGCGCTGCCCCGGCAGTACACGCAGCCACTGCATGACATGCAGCTCGTCGGCGCCCAGCGCGATGACCATCGGGAGAGACGGAGTACGGCCAGCCGAGCGCAGCTGTGCGAGTATCATGCCTGGGCTGCCTTGTAGTGGTGGCGCGCACGGATAGATTTCAGCCAGTCGTCAACCGCTCGGCTGTCAGCATTTTCATCCAGGTAAGACGCCAAGAGGCATCGCAAGTCCTCTTCGCGCCACAATCCCGCACGACGGGCCAGTGCCTCTAGATCACGTATGCGGTCTCTTCGCCCCAGCAGCATGCGAGTCTTTTCCAGATCGATCAGACATGCTTCGTAAGCGCCGAGATGTTCACGTAAGAAAATATGCTTGGGATAAAAACAACCATGCACCTCCCCTGCGCCATGTAGCTGACGAGCCAGCCTTCCGCAGGAAGCGAGTACCGCCTTGCGGCTCGCAATCCCTATGCCAGACCACCGATCAAGCAGACTACTCAGGTCCTGCCAACCATCCAGCGCACGAGTCAGCAGTACGGCGCTAACCTCACCTCGAGCGCAGCGCTGGGCAAAGAATGCTACGTCCAGAGTGGGGAGTTGCTTGTGCTGATAGCGACAAATGTTGCGAAACTCAGCGGCGAACGTCGGCTCTCCGAAAGGATGGCGCCAGCTGCGCGACAGATAATTACTTTGCCGCTTGAGGTAATAACCAGCGCCACCGATGTCCAGTCGGTACACACTGCTCCAACCGCCTTCGACCGCATTCGGCGCATCGACGGCGTTCAGCTCCAAACGCCACAACGCGTCGAAACTATCAAGGCCTGCGCTGCGCAGTGACCGGGCGTGCGGCGGCGAAATGAAATCTCTCATTCTCGTCCTTTGAAATAGACCAATATCTGCTTGATCAGCACCTTGTCGTCGGCACCAAGCCGCCCTCGCCGACGATAGAGCAGAAAGAACCGCAGTCGCTGGGTTCGAGACAAGGTGCATCTAGCCACCTTATCCAGGCAGGCCAGGTCCTTGACGATACGATGCCGCAGAATCGGCCCCCACCAAAAGTCACCAGACGGACAATCAATCAGGAACAGCTTGCCCGCCTCATTGACCAATAGGTTGCGCCACTTCAGATCGTTGTGAGCGAAGCGATGGTCGTGCAGCGTCCGCGTCGCGCTTGCCAACTGTTCACTAAGCTGGCGCACCCACAAAGGATCCGCCAAGCGCGCATCGCCATCCTTAGCCATGGCCGCCATATCGACAGTGCCGGGCACCTCCAGAGTGATCAACGCCCCTCGCTGAAAGAATCCCGCACGGCGCTGCTGCCCCCAGGCAACCAGTGGCGCAACAGCCACACCCCAATCGTGGAAATGCTGCAAGTTCTGCCACTCAGCTTCGACCCGCGGACGCCCAATGAAACGCCGCAAACCTTTACCCGCAGCCCAATAGCGTTTTATGTAATAACGCTGCCCGGCAACGCTGACACGAAGTACCTCGGACAATGGATCACGCGTTATTGGCTCGCCGCTCAATGCGAACACTGTCTCAAGACTGCCAAAGGCACGCACCGCGTCGGCGTTTACTCCATCAGCGACTTGCCAACGAATCACCCCTGCGCACCTGTCGCGTATTTGCGTTGGAATCGGCTCTGCAGCTTTTCGGACTTGCGTTGCAGCCAGGAGAGTAACGAAGCCTCCTCACGCAAGACCTCGCGTAATGGCCGCTGAAAATAGACCTGCAGAAAACGCAACTTGTCGCGCTGCGTCAGGCCGATGCCCAACGCTGAAAAGTACAACCCTGCCAGGTCCTTGTCGCGCCAGCGCCGGGGGGTATTGCTGCGGGTCTGGGCACGATGCAGGTCGATCAAGGAAAGGCGGAAGCCATCGGCCGTTAACGGCCTATCGGTGTGCAACAGGAAATGGCAGATGTAACAGTCACGATGATTCACACCGGCGCGATGCATAGTGCCGGTCATGCGCGCCACTTCAGCGATCAGTGCTCGCTTTAAGCGCGGATCGGGCGGGTTGCTCAACCAGTCGGCGCTGTAATCTTCGAGGCTGACTGTCGGCGCCAACTCCTCGGTGATGATGAACGAATGTTGTGTGGCGGGATTGCTGCCGCGCTCGCCGTAGGCTACTGCCGTCATGGTCGGTACACCCACATCATGCAGGCGCTGGATGGCTCGCCACTCCTGCCCCGCTCCGAGCACTGGCAGCTTGGCGGTGCTGAGGTTCTTGACGATCTCGCCCCAGCCGATGCCGCGGTGGATCTTGACGAAGTAACCGCGTCCGTCGACCTCTGTGCGCAGCGTGCGCCGGCCTTCAAGCTCTCGGTAGACCTGCCCTTGCAACTGCTCCACGGCCTCGAACGGATCGCGACCGGCCCATAGGGTTTTGAAGGGTTCAGCGACGATCAGCTTCATGAGCGCTCCGCAAGGATCACGTCGGCAGCCCGCTCGGGCATGCTGTAAAGATCGGCGCGCTCGGCAAACGCGAGGGCATTCTGCGACCAAAGAATTCGCTGTTCATTGCTCGCCAACATTTCGGCCAGCAGACGATCAAGGGTGTCTTGGACGAACGGCGTGGGCACTACACGGCCACAGTCGGCATCGGCCATGTAGTGTGCATAGCCGCACACATCAGTGACCAAGACAGGAAGCCCGGCGACCAGCGCTTCTAGCAACACAGTACCGGTATTTTCGTTGTACGCAGGATGGATCAGCAGGTCCGCTCCGAGTAGAAAGCGGGGGATGTCGCTGCGGCCTTTGAGAAACTCGACCTGAGTGGCTACACCCAGCTTCTTGGCCTGCATTAAAAACGGTTGGGGATCGTCCTGACCTACAACGAACAGGCGTGTCCGCTTCTTCAGTTCGCGAGGCAGCGAAGCGACGGCTCTAAGGCTGCGGTCGAGTCCCTTGGTTTTGAACCCGGAACCGATCTGCACCAACAAGAGGTCATCGTCCTCTAGCTTGAACTCACGACGGAAATCGGCCCGAATCTCTGCGGCATTGGACGGCGCCCGTCGATCCTGGGCAATGCCCGGCGGCAGTAGATGAAAACGGCCGGCAGGCGTCGCGTAGTGTTTGACGAACAGCGGCTGCTGCACCTCTGAAATCATCAGGATTTCGGTATTGGACCGAGGCTCGAATACTGCTCGCTCGTATTCGGCGAAATGCTTGTAGCGGCCCCAGCGGCGGTAGATCGGATTGCGCAGTGTCTGAGCTTTATCTTCGAAACAGGGATCTGCGGCGTAATAAACGTCAAGCCCCGGCATCTTGTTGAAGCCGACCACTCGATCTACTGGTCGCTTGGCCAGGTCGGTTTCAACCCAGGCAGTGAAGCGCTCGTTGCGGGTGTGATTGAAGATCGCCTTGACCGGCGCTATCAAGACTTCGAAACCCGCAGGAACATCGCCCTCCCAAATCATCGCGTAGACCCGGATTGCATGGCCGCGGCGCTGGCATTCCAGGGCGATGCGCATGAAGTCGCGCTGGAGCCCGCCGAACGGAAAGTACTTATAGAGGATAAAGGCCAGTTGCATCAGGGCGTCTCCGATGACCGCAACAGGGCCTTGAGTTCACTTGCAACGCGCTCAGAAGGCAGCTCGTCAAAACAGGGTTTGTGGCGGTCACCTTTGCCGGCGTTCGGCCCAGGCGCGCGCAGGTGTACTTGGGAACGGCCATATGCACCGACGCGGCCCGGCAACGTAGGGCCGTAGAGCGAAATACTCGGAACATCCAAGGCAGCGGCGAGATGACCAAGGCCGGTGTCAACCGCTACACAAGCACGCGCGCCGGCGACCACTTTGGCAACACCACCCAGATTGAGCCTGGGCAATACCGAAGCACCTGGCAGATCTTTAGCGATTCGTTCGGCTCGGGCCTTTTCCTCCGCGTTACCCCAGGGCAAGCGAATCGCCCAGCCGAACTCGCTCATGCGCTCGGCCAGTTCGCGCCAGTAACGCTCCGGCCAATGCTTGCTTGCCCAGGTGGTGCCGTGCAGGAAGAGTAAATAAGGCTGCTCGCCCGGCGTAGCCAGCTGGCTGCGATCCAAGCCGTAATCAGCGACTGCTGCGGGAGCCTGATAACCGAGCGCCTGGGCAAATAACTGTCGTACCCGCTCGAGAGCATGCTGTTCCCGCGGCACGCTGTAGCATCGGTCATAAAACCGCGCCGCCAGCGGTTCGCGAATCGAGGCACGATCGAAACCGGCGACAGGCGCCGTGACGTAACGGGTTAACCAAGCGCTTTTCAGCAGTCCCTGGGCATCGATGACCAGGTCGTAACGGGTCTCGCGCAGACGCGCCTTAAAGCGCCGCCACTCACCTGAGCGAAGGGTTTGCAGAGGATGTTTGCGCCAGCGACGAATCGCCACGGGGATCACCTGCGCCACCGCAGGGTGCCAGGCAGGGATCTCAGCGAAACCCTCCTCCACCACCCAGTCGAACTGGATACCCGGAATGGCGCGCCGGGCGTCGGTCAACGCCGGAAGCGTATGGACCACGTCACCCAGCGAAGAGGTCTTGACCAGCAAAACCCTCACTCAGCGCACCTCGACCGGCTGGGGAACCAGGCGCCCCAGCGCTTCGATGACCGGGCGCGGTTTCAGTTCGCGCATGCAGTTGTTATGACCGAAACGGCAGGTGCGCTCGAAACATGGACTGCAATCGAGCCCCAGACGTACAACCTCAACCTGCTCGGACAAAGGTGGCGTGAAGGCCGGCGATGTCGAGCCATAGACGGAAACCAGCGGCCGCCCGAGCGCGGCGGCTACGTGCATCAGCCCCGAGTCGTTGGACACCACCGCCTCGGCGCATGAGAGCAAATCGATGGCTTCAGCCAGACTGGTGTCGCCCGCCAGGTTCAGGGCCTCTTCACGCAGTCCGGGAATCAACTGCTGCAGGATCTCTTCACCGACAGCATGGTCGTTCTTCGAGCCAAACAACCAGACCTGCCAGCCTTCACGGATCTTCACCTCGGCGACCTTGGCGAAATGCTCGGCCGGCCAACGCTTGGACTCACCAAACTCGGCACCGGGACAAAGCGCCAGCACCGGGCGATCCAGTGAAAGCCCGAAACGCGCCAACGCTGCGTCGCGGGTCTCTTCGACGATACGCAGAGAGGGCTTCGGGTAGGGTTGGGGCAACTCGGCGCCAGGCTCGAAGGCCAGCGCCATGAAGCGCTCGATCATCAGCGGATAGCGTTGTTTATCCAGCTTGCGCATGTCATTGAGCAGACCGAACCGCATCTCACCACGCCAGCCGGTGCGCTTGGGAATGCCTGCAAAAAACGGCACCAACGCAGACTTCAGCGAGTTGGGCAGCAGGATTGCCTGCTGATACTGCCCACGCAGGCTCGCCGCGATAGTGCGCCTAGTCGCCATGTCGAGCACACCGTGACCCACCGGAAAACTCAACGCCTGCCGGACCTCGGGCATGCGCTCAAGGATCGGCCGGCTCCACTCCGGCGCGAGCACGTCGATCTGGCAGTCAGGGTGGCGTTGTTTCAGACAGACGAACAACGTCTGCGCCATCACCATGTCGCCGACCCAACTAGGACCCACAATCAGAATATTCATAAAGGCAGCTTCACGCTTCGGGCCTCAGGCTGCAAGCGCGGGCCGCTCAGGTGGCTCGCGCTTACGGCGGACACGGCGCTTACTTGACCAGCGTCCGCCATTCAGCGTGCGCATCGGTCTTGCCGGAAACCAGATCGAAATAGGCTTTCTGGATGCGCTCGGTTACCGGGCCGCGACGGCCAGGACCAATATTGCGACCATCCACTTCGCGGATCGGAGTGACCTCTGCCGCAGTACCGGTGAAGAAGGCTTCGTCGGCGATATAGACCTCATCACGGGTGATGCGCTTCTCGACTACCTTGATGCCCAGCTCGTCGGCCAGGGTCAGCACGGTGCCACGGGTGATGCCATTGAGGCACGCCGTAACTTCAGGGGTGTAGATCACGCCGTCTTTGATGATGAAGATGTTTTCACCTGAACCCTCAGCCACATAGCCTTCCGGATCCAGCATCAATGCCTCGTCAGCACCGCCGGAGATGGCTTCCTGTAGTGCCAGCATGGAGTTGATGTAAGCGCCGTTGGATTTGGCGCGGGTCATGCTGATGTTGACGTGATGACGCGTGAAGGAACTGGTGCGGACCTTGATGCCGACTTCCAGCGCTTCGTCGCCCATGTAGGCGCCCCAGTGCCAGGCGGCGACGATCACATGTACTTTCAGGCCGCTGGCGCGCAGCCCCATACCTTCTGATCCGTAGAAAACCATCGGACGGATATAGGCGCTTTCTAGATTGTTTTCACGTACAGCGGCGCGGGTCGCCTCGTTAATTTCCTCTTTCGAGTACGGCATCTTCATATTCATGATGTGCGCCGAATCGAACAGGCGATCCGTGTGGGCCTGCAAGCGGAAGATCGCGGTGCCGGCCGGTGTGTTGTAGGCACGCACGCCTTCGAACACGCCCATGCCGTAATGCAGGGTGTGGGTCAGCACATGGGTGGTCGCATCGCGCCACTGCACCATCTCACCGTCATACCAGATCACGCCATCACGATCGGCCATCGACATTGTTGCCACCTCGGAATTCGATAAATGCTGTTTGCAGACGAGTTCAGCTGAGCCCCAGCTCACGCCAGATGCGCATCACCGCGCGACGCTCGTCTTGAAATTGGTCCCCGCTCACAACGCCAGGCAGTTTCTGCAGTGATTGCCGGTGGGCCGCGGCGCGGTATGCCTTGTAGGCATCCTGCAGCAGCCGAACCTCATCGCCGGTCATCAACCCGGCCTGCTCCAACCCATCGAGGATGCGGATATTGTCGGTATAGCGCAGCAGTTGCGGATGCTGGTGCGACCACGCCAAAGCCGCGTATTGCACCATAAATTCGATATCCACGATACCACCGGCGTCCTGCTTGAGATTGAACTCGCTATCAGCCAGGAAGGCTTTTTCAGCGGTGCCGGCACCGGTTGCACGGGTGCCAAGGTTGTCGCGCATCTTGGCGCGCATCTCGCTGACCTCACCGCGCAACTGCTCAAGATCTCGCGAGCGCCCCAGCACCGAAGCCCGAACCTTCTCGAAATCTGCTGCCAGCTGAGGGCAGCCCACCAAGACCCGAGCGCGCACCAACGCCTGATGCTCCCAGGTCCAGGCCTCCTCGCTTTGGTAGCGATTGAAGGCGCCCAGCGAGCTGACTAGCAGGCCGGAGACGCCTGACGGACGAAGGCGCATATCGACCTCGTAGAGCTGGCCGGAGGTCGTCTGGGTAGTCAGGAGATGAATGATGCGCTGCCCGAGGCGGGTATAGAACTGCGCGCCATCGATGGGTTTCGCGCCGTCGGTCTCGGCGTTCGGGTCACCGTCATGAATGAACACCAGATCCAGGTCGGAGCCGTGTCCCAGCTCGATTCCACCGACCTTGCCATAGCCCACGATGATAAAGGCCGGATCGCACAGCGAACCGTCTGCACGCTGCGGCTGGCCGTGCCGTGCGACGGTGTGGCGCCAGGCCAGTGCCAGCACCTCTTCGAGAATGGCCTCCGCGAGCCAGGTCAGGTAATCGCTGACTTTCATCAGCGGCAGCGTGCCGGCAATCTCGGACGCTGCGACACGTAAACGGTGCGCCAGCTTGAAGTGGCGCAATGCTTCCATTTGCTGTTCGAGATCGTCTTCGGGAATGCGTGCTAGTCGCTCGCGCAACTCGGCGGCGAGCTCCGGCGCCTGTGGAGGACTGAACAGCCGGCCGGCATTGAGCAGCTCGTCGAGCAATAGCGGGAAGCGGGTGATCTGCTCGGCGATCCAGGGGCTTCCGGCACACAGTTCGAGCAGCCGCTGCAACGCGCCTGGGTTTTCAGTCAACAGTACGAGATAAGCCGAACGCCGCGCCACCGCCTCGACCAGAGGAAGCACGCGCTCCAGCACCAGGTCCGGATCGTCCTGCTCGACCGCCTGAGCCAGAAGCCGCGGAATGAAGGCATCGAGACGCTCCCGCCCCAACCGCTGCATGGTGCGCACCTGATTGCCGCTGCGCAAGGCAGCGAGTCGCTGGCAAGCGGTCTGGCCATCACGAAAACCCGCATCGCTCAACTGACGACAGGCGAATTCCTCGTCCCAGTCCTGCTCCCACAACGGCAGCCATTCGCCGCCGACCAACGTCTCGCCTTCGGCGCTTTCGTCTTCATCGGGATCAGCAATGACCTGACGGAAATGCCAGTCAACCCGGCCACGCCAATAGAGAAGCTGCTGGTGAAAGGCCTCCCAGTCAGCGAAGCCCATAATCAAGGCGACGCGATCACAGTCGGTCTGATTCTCCGGCAGCATCTGCGTCTGTCGATCATCGATGGCCTGCAGCGCATGTTCGGTGTAGCGCAAAAACTCATAGCCTTCGCGCAACTCTTCCACGGCAGCAGGCGGCAGATAGCCCTGCCCGGCCAGGGTTGTCAGCACCTTGAGCAAGGGACGCTGCTGCAAGCTAAGGTCGCGCCCTCCATGGATAAGCTGGAAAGCCTGGGCGATGAACTCCACCTCGCGGATGCCACCGGAGCCCAGCTTGATGTTGGCGGCCATGCCTTTGCGCCGGACCTCTTGCTGGATCAGCTGTTTCATCGTGCGCAACGCATCGATTGCGGAAAAATCAAGATAGCGCCGATAGACGAAGGGCCTGAGCATTTCCAGCAGCTCTTTGCCCGCCGCTTCGCTGCCGCCGACTACGCGCGCCTTGATCATGGCGTAGCGTTCCCAGTCGCGCCCCTGATCCTGGTAGTACTGCTCCAGCGCATTGAAGCTCAACACCAGCGAGCCGGACGAGCCATAGGGCCGCAGTCGCATGTCCACGCGAAAGACGAAACCATCGACTGTCGGCGCGTCGAGCGCTTTGATCAGCCGCTGCCCGAGGCGAACGAAGAACTCCTGATTATCCAGGGAGCGCTTTGCCCCGACAGTTTCGCCGCCTTCTGGATAGCCAAAGATCAAGTCGATATCCGAGGACAGATTCAGTTCACGCGCGCCCAGCTTACCCATGCCAAGCACAACCATATGCTGGGCATCGCCGCTGCGCCGGCCAGTCGGAACGCCAAACTGCTCGCAGTGGCGCTCGTACAGCCACTGATACGCCAGGTCGATACAGGCGTCAGCCATGTCGGACAAATCGCCGCAGGTCTCTGCAAGATCAGCCTGGCGAGTCAGGTCACGCCAGATGATCCGCACCTGCTGTCGGTTGCGGAACCGCCGCAGCCGACGGGCCAGGCTGTCCTCATCGGTGCAATCGCCAAGCAACTCGGTGAGCGCTGCGCGCATCTCGCCACCGTTCAGCGAGCGCTCCAGCAAACCGCTTTCGGCCAGCTGCAGCAGCATCCCAGGATCTCGGCTAACCTGTTCGCTGACGAAGTCGCTGGCGGCGCAAACCCGACCGAAGGCCTCGCGGCGCGACGCCGGCCATGCTGAAAACAGCTGCTCCGCCTGCTCCGATGTGTCGCGCAAGGCGTCGAGGAACGTCTCCTCAGCACGGGTGACCAAAGGTTGAAGCGACGTCGGCAATGCAACCAGCGATGGCAAACTCATGAATGTTCCTTTGTACAAGAACGGCCAGAAGGATAGCGATAACGCCCGGAGTAGAGCCCCTGACGCCGGAGCCAGCCCGCCCGACCGACCCGTCACAATGTAGTTTTACTACGAAATAATCCGGCAGGGGGCTGAATCGGCTGCGGTTTTGTAGTAAAACTACAGAGCCCGGCTCTACCCCCGGCAAACATCCAAGAACATATACGCGCCGGCCCACAAAGCCGGCCGCGAAGCAGGCAACCGATTCTGGAAGCCTTTCCGCCCTGGAGCAAGCCATGCAAGATCTCGATCCCGTCGAAACCCAGGAATGGCTGGACGCCCTCGAGTCAGTTCTCGACCGCGAAGGTGAAGACCGCGCCCACTATCTCATGACCCGGATGGGGGAGCTGGCCACCCGTAGCGGCACCCCGCTGCCCTACGGCATCACAACGCCGTACCGCAACACCATCCCCGTCACCCGTGAAGCGAAGATGCCCGGCGACTTGTTCATGGAGCGTCGAATCCGCTCCCTGGTCCGCTGGAACGCGCTGGCGATGGTGATGCGTGCAAACATGAAGGACCCGGACCTGGGTGGACACATTTCCACCTTTGCCTCCAGCGCGACGCTCTATGACATCGGCTTCAACTACTTCTTTCAGGCTCCGACCGAAGAGCATGGCGGCGACCTGATCTACTACCAAGGCCACGCCTCCCCCGGCATCTACTCGCGCGCTTTCCTGGAAGGCCGCCTGAGCGAAGACCAGATGCTCAACTTCCGTCAGGAAGTCGATGGGCAGGGCCTGTCGAGCTACCCGCACCCGCATCTGATGCCGGACTTCTGGCAGTTCCCGACCGTTTCCATGGGCCTGGGGCCGATCACGGCGATCTACCAGGCACGCTTCATGAAGTACCTGGAAAACCGCGGCTTCATCCCCAAGGGCAAGCAGCGCGTCTGGTGCTTTATCGGTGACGGTGAGTGCGACGAGCCGGAAACCCTGGGTGCCATTTCCCTGGCCGGCCGTGAAAACCTCGACAACCTGGTGTTCGTCATCAACTGCAACTTGCAGCGTCTCGACGGCCCGGTTCGTGGCAACAGCAAAATCATTCAGGAACTGGAAGGCGTGTTCAAAGGCGCCAACTGGAACGTCAACAAGGTCGTCTGGGGCCGCCTGTGGGACCCATTGTTCGCCGCCGACGAAGACGGCCGCATGCAGCGCCGCATGGACGAGGCAATCGACGGGGAATACCAGAACTACAAGGCCAAAGACGGCGCCTATGTGCGCAAGCATTTCTTTGGTGCCGACCCTGAGCTGCTCAAGCGCGTCGAGAGCATGTCCGACGAGGAAGTCTGGAAGCTCAACCGTGGCGGCCACGACCCCTACAAGGTCTATGCGGCCTACCACCAGGCCGTCAACCACAAGGGTCAGCCGACAGTCATCCTGGCCAAGACCATCAAAGGCTACGGCACCGGTGCCGGTGAGGCGAAGAACATTGCCCACAACACCAAGAAAGTCGATATCGACAGCCTGAAGAAATTCCGCGACCGCTTCGACATTCCGGTCAACGATTCGCAGCTCGAAGAGCTGCCGTTCTACCGTCCAGCCGAGGACAGCGCCGAGATGCGCTACCTGCGCAAATGCCGCGAAAAGCTCGGTGGCTCCCTGCCGCAGCGCCGGCCGAAGAGCTTCAGCATTCCGACACCGCCGCTGGACACCCTCAAAGCCGTGCTCGATGGCTCCGGCGATCGCGAGATCTCCACCACCATGGCGTTCGGCCGCATCCTGTCGCAGCTGGTTAAGGACAAGGATCTGGGCAAGCGCATCGTGCCAATCCTCGCTGACGAGGCGCGCACGTTCGGCATGGAAGGCATGTTCCGCCAGCTGGGCATCTACTCCCCGGTCGGCCAGCTGTACGAGCCGGTCGACCGCGATCAGGTCATGTACTACCGCGAAGAAAAAGACGGACAGATCCTGCAGGAAGGCTTGAACGAAGCGGGTGCTTTCTCCTCGTTCATCGCGGCTGGTACTGCCTACAGCAACTACAACCAGCCAATGCTGCCGGTCTACATCTTCTACTCGATGTTCGGTTTCCAGCGTATCGGCGATCTGGCCTGGGCAGCGGGCGACGCACAGACCCGTGGCTTCCTGCTGGGCGGCACCGCCGGCCGTACCACGCTGAACGGCGAAGGCCTGCAGCATGAGGACGGTCACAGCCACATCCTCGCCAGCACCATCCCCAACTGCCGCAGCTATGACCCCACCTACGGCTACGAGCTGGCGGTGATCATGCACCACGGCATGCACGAGATGATGGAGCTACAGAAGAGCGTCTACTACTACATCACCGTGATGAACGAGAACTACCAGCAGCCGGCCATGCCGCAGGGTGTCGAGGAAGGTATTCTCAAAGGCATGTACCTGCTTGAGGAAGCCAAGGGCGACTTCAAGCACCGCGTGCAGCTGCTGGGCTCGGGCACCATCCTGCGCGAGGTACGTGCCGCAGTGGACATCCTCGCCAAGATGGGCGTGGGTGCCGACGTCTGGAGCGTGACCAGCTTCAACGAGCTGCGCCGCGATGGCCTGGCCGTGGACCACTGGAACCGCTTGCACCCAACCGACGAACCGCGCAAGAGCTATGTCGAGCAGTGCCTGGAAGGCCGCGAAGGTCCGGTCATCGCCTCCACCGACTACATGAAGCTGTTCGCCGACCAGATTCGCCAGTGGGTTCCGTCGCGTGAATACCAGGTGCTGGGCACCGACGGCTTCGGCCGCAGCGACTCGCGCGCCAAGCTGCGTGACTTCTTCGAAGTCGACCGTCGCTGGGTCGCTGTCGCCGCCCTGCAGGCACTCGCCGCTCGCGGCTCCATCGAACGCACGGTCGTGGCCAACGCCATCACCGAGTTCGGTATCGACCCCGAGAAGCGCAATCCGCTGGATTGCTGATGCGTGCGCACAGGAGAACCTATTGTGAGTGAAACCATACGCGTACCCGACATCGGCAGCGGTGAGGGTGAAGTAATCGAGTTGTTCGTCAAAGTCGGCGACCGTATCGAAGCCGACCAGAGCATCCTGACGCTCGAATCCGACAAGGCCAGCATGGAAATTCCTGCACCCAAGGCGGGCGTGGTGAAAGCCTTGAAGGTCAAGCTCGGCGACCGCCTGAAAGAAGGTGATGAGCTGCTGGAGCTTGAGAGCGAAGAAGAACAGACCAGCGAGGCGCCGGCGCAAGCCGCTGCCGAGCCGGCCGCTGCTAGCAGTGGCGGCGCGACTGATGAAGCCGAAGCACCTACGCCACCGGGCGATGACAACGCATCGGCCTCCGCCGAGGAAGGCGAATCGCAAGAGATAAAGGTTCCGGACATTGGCTCTTCCGGCAAGGCCAGCGTGATCGAAATCTCAGTGAAGGCCGGCGACACCATTGCCGCCGAGCAGCCGCTGATCACCCTGGAATCCGACAAGGCCAGCATGGAGATCCCTTCTCCCGCCGCCGGTGTGATCGAAAGCATTTCGGTCAAGGTGGGCGATGAAGTCGGCACTGGCGATCTGATCCTGATTCTCAAGGGGGAGGCGGCGAGCAAGCCAGCCGCGGACAGCCCCGCCCCCGCTGGCCAGGCGCAAAGCGCACCCAAGGAAAAACTCACCGAGCAGGCGGCTGAAGAGCCCGCCGAAGCAGCTGGCGAATCCGTGGAGGAAGTACGGATTCCGGACATCGGCTCCAGCGGCAGCGCCAAGGTCATTGAAGTCATGATCAAGGCCGGCGACAACGTCGAGGCTGACCAGTCGCTGATCACCCTTGAATCGGACAAGGCCAGCATGGAGATTCCCGCGCCCAAGGCTGGGGTGGTGGAGTCCCTGTCGATCAAGGTCGGTGATGATGCCAAGACCGGCGACCTGATCCTGACCCTGAAGGTGGCTGGCACAGCACCGGCGAAGAAGGCCGAAGCCAAACCGCAGGAAGCAGCCCCGCAACAGCAGGCAGTCGCGCCGAACAAGCAAGGCGTGCCTGAATCCAAAGCGGCCGCTGCCCCTGCTCCGGCCGTGAGCGGCCCAAGCAAGGCCGGCACCAAGGTACATGCCGGCCCTGCGGTCCGCATGACTGCACGGGAGTTCGGTGTCGAATTGGCCGATGTTCCTGGCACCGGGCCGAAAGGACGGATCCTCAAGGAGGACGTGCAGGCCTACGTCAAGAATATGATGCACAAGGCCAAGCAAGCGCCGGCCGCGGGTGCTACCGGTGGCGCGGGCATTCCGCCGATACCGGAGGTCGATTTCAGCAAGTTTGGCGAAGTCGAAGAAGTGCCAATGACCCGGCTAATGCAGGTGGGCGCTGCCAATCTGCATCGAAGCTGGCTCAACGTCCCGCACGTGACCCAGTTCGAGTCATCCGACATCACCGAAATGGAAGCCTTCCGCGTTTCGCAGAAGGCTGTCGCCGAGAAAGCAGGCGTCAAACTGACCGTACTGCCTCTGCTGCTCAAGGCCTGTGCACACCTGCTTAAGGAACTGCCGGAGTTCAATGCCTCGCTAGCCCCTAGCGGCAAGGCTGTGATCCGCAAGAAGTACGTGCACATCGGTTTTGCCGTCGATACGCCTGACGGCCTGCTCGTACCGGTCATCAAGAACGTCGACCAGAAGAGCCTGTTACAACTGGCAGCCGAGGCAGCTGAGCTCGCCGAGAAGGCGCGCACCAAGAAGCTGTCGCCCGACGCCATGCAGGGCGCCTGCTTCACCATCTCCAGCCTCGGCCACATTGGCGGCACCGGCTTCACGCCAATCGTCAACGCGCCGGAAGTGGCGATCCTCGGTGTATCCAAGGCGACCATGCAGCCGGTGTGGGATGGCAAGGCCTTCCAGCCTCGCCTGATGTTGCCGCTGTCGCTGTCCTACGACCACCGCGTCATCAACGGCGCCGCGGCGGCGCGCTTTACAAAGCGCCTGTCCGAGCTGCTGGCGGACATCCGCACGATGCTGTTGTGATCCGATGAGTTACAAAAACCCCGCCCTCTGGCGGGTTTTTTGTCTGTGAGATAACGCTAAACGTCCTTAGCCTTTCTGCAGATTGCGAAACAGGAATGACAGCGCCTTCGCCAGCTCCTCGGCCCCCTTGGGGTCACGGAGGATGGTCAGCCAGGGTTCGCCGCCCGCTGCGCCGACGAAAGTGCAGGCCACGCCTTGCGGCGGGCACTGGTACTGAATGTAGGGGTCCATGCCGAACACCGAGAACCCACGGTTACGTACAGCGACGTTGCCGGACGCATCGCGGCGCTCCTCACGAATACGCAACTCGCCAGGCGCTCCAGCGCTGAGCTGGTATTCGAGATCCTCTGGGTTGGCTTGCCCGACTTGATAGGCCGAACGCAATCCATAGGTTTTAAGCAGCGCATTGCTGTGAGCAAGCAGGGCTTTTCGTTCGTTCTGGGTGAGATAAAGCGTCTTGAGCTCGCCCAGATAGCGGGACGGTTCATCCGAGCCCAAGGTATTTGGCTCGGCAGCCTTGAGGTGTCCGCTAGCGATCAGGAAAATCGAGATTAACAGTAACTTTGATAGCCGACTTGTCAGTCCCTGCTGCATGATGCACCCTTGCGGTAATTAATATTATTTAGCCATCGCCACGCCGTAGAAAGCGTCTAAGCTGCGGCTAACGAAGCGACTCCCGCAGCATACTGGAAGCAAACCGCTCGATGAAAATACATACCGATGCCGCCAGCCGTTTGGCGACCGAGGTTGTGACGCAGTTGCCAGTGCCTTCGAGGCTGGGCATGCTGCGTTTCGAGCGTTTGAACGAATCCAGCTGGGCCCTGCTGTTTCTCGATCCCGCCTGCGAGCGTTACCTGGGCCAACCTGCGCAGGATCTCTGCTCTCTCATCGACTCGCCTTACGCCAGCCTCATGGAGCCGCAGGCTCGCCTTAAACTTCATGACGTCGTGCAAGCGCAGCTGGCAACCCTGGGCCACTACTCCATTCGTTACTGCCTGCACACCTGCGGTGGGCCGCTGGACATGCTGGAGATCGGCGAACTCTGCCAACAGTATGGTCGAGAACTGGTGCGTGGCTACCTGATTGTCGAACCCCATGCAGAGCGGGCCTCCCCAGCCCTGGAATCCGAGAACGCAAAGCTACGGTCGACCCTGGAGTTTTATCAGCAGGCCCAGGATGAGCACCTCGAACACCTGATTCGCTCCCGTGCTCAACAGAGCCTTATTGTGCGCCTGGCACGGCACCGTTACAGCGCAGCTGACCCACAGCTCGAAGCAGCCCAGCTGATCACCCAGGCCGCCAGCGAAGCCTATGGGATTGCTCGGGCCTCGATATGGCATCTGAAGGGAGATCAGCTAGAGGCTATTGCAGCCTACTGCCGCGACAGCGGCAGTTTAGAATACCCGTCATCACTGAACATATCGGCTTGCCCGCGTTACATGGACGCGCTGCACAGTGGACGAGTGATCGACGTGCAAAACATTGCCGAAGACACCCGCACATTGGAACTCACGCAGTCATTCTTCAAGCCACGAGGCATCACGTCGATCCTTGACGCAACGATCCGGGTGGGTGGGGAGGTTTTCGGTGTGCTCTGCCTGGAACACTCCGGCTGCGTCAGGGTCTGGCATGCCGATGAGGTAGCGTTCGCTGGCGAACTGGCCGATCAGTACGCTCAAGTACTGGCCAATCAGCAGCGCGTCAGTGCCACTCACACCCTGCACCTCTTCCAGCGCGCCGTCGAACAGAGTGCAAGCGCGTTCATCCTGGTCGACCGTGACGGCATCGTCGAATACGTGAACCCGAGCTTCACCTCCATCACCCAGTTTTCAGCCGATGAAGTGCGTGGTCGCCGCCTGGCGGACCTGACTGCATTGGAAAACCTCAGCGAATTGCTGTTTGACACCTCATCGGCGTTGTCACAGAGCAACAGCTGGCAGGGCGAATTCCGAAGCCGCCGCAAAAATCTGGAGCCTTACTGGGGGCAGCTGTCGATTTCCAAGGTATTTGGCGAAAGCGGTGAGCTCACGCATTACATCGGCATCTACGAAGACATCACGCAGAGCAAGCTGGCGCAGCAGCACATCGAACGCCTGGCCTATACCGATAACCTGACCAGCCTCGGAAATCGTCCGTTCTTCATCCGCAGCATTGAAGAGCGTTTCGCCGCCAGCAAAGATCCTCAGCTGTGTCTGTTACTGGTGGATATCGACAACTTCAAGCGCATTAATGACAGCCTCGGGCACCAGACCGGTGACAAACTGCTGGCCAGCCTGGCTCGCCGTTTGCGCAACAGCCTCAACCGCGACAGCGTACTCGCGCGCTTTGCCAGCAACGAATTTGCCCTCCTGCTCGACAACATGGACTTGGAAGAGGGCCAGCTGCTGGCGCATCAAGTGTTGCGCATACTCGACAAACCCCTGTTCGTCGACAAGCAGCTGATCAGCGTCAGCGCCTCCCTCGGCCTGGCCTGCTCGCCTCTGCATGGCCGTGATCCAGAGACGCTGATGAAACACGCCGGCCAAGCCCTGCACAAAGCCAAGGCCAACGGCAAGAATCAGGTGCAGGTGTTTACCGAAGCCTTGCATGCCGAGGCCAACTACAAGTTGTTCGTCGAAAACAATCTGCGCCGTGCGCTGGTGCAGAATGAGCTCGAGGTCTTCTATCAACCCAAGCTCTGTTTGCGCAGCGGTCGGCTGCAAGGACTGGAAGCGCTGCTGCGCTGGAACCATCCGGAAAAAGGCATGATCCGCCCAGATCAATTCATCGGCGTTGCCGAAGAAACCGGGCTGATCATCCCGATAGGCAAGTGGGTCGCACGTGAAGCGTGCAAGATGGGACTGCAGCTGGCAGCGTTGGGTATCGGCACACCGCAGGTCGCGATCAACCTGTCACCCAAGCAGTTCTCAGACCCCGACCTGGTCGGCTCTATCGCCGCCATTCTCTCCGAAGAACAGCTGCCGCCGGACCGCCTGGAGCTGGAATTGACCGAAAGCCTGCTGCTCGAAGCGACCGAAGAGACCCGCCAGCAACTGATAGGCCTCAAGGCCCTCGGGGTCACGCTGGCCATGGACGACTTTGGTACCGGCTATTCGTCGCTGAGCTACCTGAAGAAATTCCCTATCGACGTGATCAAGATCGACCGCAGCTTCATCAAGGACATCCCGGATAACCAGGACGATATCGAGATCACCTCAGCGGTCATTGCCATGGCTCGCAACCTTAATCTGAAGGTGGTTGCGGAAGGCATCGAGACGGTCGAGCAGCTGAACTTCCTGCGCCATCAGCGCTGCGATATCGGGCAGGGCTACCTGTTCGACAAACCCATCCCCGGCGACCAGCTACTGACCTCGCTACGCCGATACCCACACTGGCTCTAACGTTTCCGCCTACCGTCCAGGCACGCGCGCGTTGGATTTGTCAGCTTGGTAGCCTAGGCTAGCTGAAAACCTGCCCAAGGCACGAGGACCACAATGACCCTGCGCTCGCAAATTCTCGTTCATAAACAAGCGCTACCTGATGCGGGACAAGCCCTGCCCGGACGCGCCACACCCGTCCCGGTACCCGAAGCCCACTTCGTCAGCGGCAACCCGCTGCAACCACCTTTCCCGGCGCACCTGCAACAGGCCATGTTTGCCATGGGCTGTTTCTGGGGAGCCGAGCGACGTTTTTGGCAGCAGTCCGGTGTTTGGACAACCGCAGTGATCTATGCCGGCGGCCACACGCCAAACCCCACCTACGAAGAAGTTTGCTCCGGCCTCACCGGGCACACTGAAGCCGTGCTGGTAGTCTTCGATCCCCAGCAGATCTCCTATGGTGACCTGCTCAAGCTGTTCTGGGAGGCGCACAACCCAACACAGGGCATGCGCCAAGGCAACGACATTGGCACTCAGTACCGCTCGGCGATCTATTGCTTTACCGAGGCTCAACTCGAAATGGCACGCGATAGCGAAGCGCGCTTTCAGACAGAACTGAACAAGCACGGGCTGGGCAGCATCACCACAGAGATTGGCGATCTGCCAGCGTTCTACTACGCCGAAGCCTATCACCAGCAATATTTGGCGAAAAACCCAGGCGGATACTGTGGGCTGGGGGGCACCGGCGTCTGCATGCCGGCCTGAAGCGACACGGCGTCGATGACTGACTGATGGTCATTTGGCGCCAAAACCAGGGAGCACGGATTGTTAGCGGCTTGTGTGACGCCGTTGCGCCAGATCGCCAGTCTGCCCGAGCCTCGAGCGAAACTCGGCTGGAGCTAGTCGATAGAAACTCGAATCATTGAGAACTCAATGACTCAGGTAATGCCTGGTTTCTGCTGTATGAAAAAAGAAAACCCCGCCGAAGCGGGGCCTTTGCAGACTGTAACCGACATCCGTGACTTACGCCTCCCTGGCGTCGTTCCGCTACGCGTCCGTTTTGTGGCTGAAGCGCTTCCCTACGCAGCGTCCATGGCGGAAAAGACTACCGATCGGTCAGAGAAACCTGTAGTAGCAGTTCGCACCACGACTTGTAAGCATTCACTTACACACAAACCTTTCCTTGGCGTTGCGTGTAAGCGATTGACTACAAGCGAAGCAGATCTATGACTGAGGCAATGGCACATTGTTCCCAAAGATGGCCAATTAATTTCAATGTGCCTTCACGGATTAAGCTTTTTTAGAACTGCGCAGCATCCAGCAAATACAACGATTCACTGCCGGCTCGTACGGAGGCGCTCAACGAGTGGATGCGAGGTAGCAGTCGTGCGAAATAGAACCGTGCGGTGCCTAGCTTGCTGGCATAGAAGTCGTCCTGGGCCTCTTTGCCCAGTGCGGCTTCTGCCATCCGGGCCCACATATAGGCGTAAGCCGTGTAACCGAACACATGCAGATATTCGACCGAAGCCGCACCGATCTCGTTGGGATTGCGCTTCGCGCTGTCGATGACAGAGGCGGTGAGGGCGTCAAGGTTCTCCAGTGCTGCTTTCAGAGGCGCCGTGAACTCTTCAAGCTCACTGCCCGCTGCTGCACAGAAGCCGCGGATTTCTTCCGCAAACGCGCTGTAAAGCTCACCACCACTGCCCACAACCTTACGTCCGAGCAGGTCCAGCGCCTGGATCCCATTGGTACCCTCGTAAATCTGAGTGATCCTGCAGTCGCGCACCAGCTGCTCCTGCCCCCACTCACGGATGAAGCCGTGGCCGCCAAACACCTGCTGACCATGGACAGTGGTCTCCAACCCCATGTCGGTGAGGAACGCTTTTGCCACCGGCGTCAACAGGGCCACCTGTGCCTCGGCACGCTGGCGCGCTTCGGCGTCATCGCTGAACTTGGCGATGTCCAGTTGAAGCGCCACGTAACTGGAGAACGCGCGGCCACCTTCATTCAGCGCTTTCATCGTCAACAGCATACGGCGCACGTCCGGATGCACGATGATCGGGTCGGCGGCCTTTTCTTGCGCTACCGGACCAGTCGGCGCGCGACTTTGGATACGCTCACGCGCGTACTCAATGGCGCTCTGATAGGAACGCTCGCCCGTGGCCAATCCCTGGATACCCACGCCTAGACGCTCATAGTTCATCATGGTGAACATCGCTGCCAGGCCCTTGTTCGGCTCACCGACCATCCAGCCTGTCGCCCCGTCGAAGTTCATCACGCAGGTGGCCGAGGCCTGGATACCCATCTTGTGCTCGATCGAACCGCAGCCGAGGCTGTTGCGCTCTCCAAGGCTGCCGTCTTCGTTGACCATCACTTTGGGCACCAGAAACAGCGAGATACCGCGGGAACCGGCCGGCGCATCGGGCAGTTTGGCCAGTACAAGGTGAATGATGTTATCGGTGAGATCGTGCTCACCACCGGTAATGAAGATCTTGGTGCCGCTGACCTTGTACGATCCGTCCGCCTGCGGCTCGGCCTTGGTGCGAATGATGCCCAGATCGGTACCAGCGTGTGGCTCGGTCAGGCACATGGAGCCGGACCAGACACCGGCATACATGTTCGGCAGGTACTTCTGCTTTAGCTCTTCGCTGGCATGGGCGTAGATGGACAGGCAGGCGCCGGAGGTCAGCATGGGGTACAAACCGAACGCCAAGCTGGCCGAGTTCATCATCTCCTCGACCTGCGCCGAGATTGCCTTCGGCATACCCATGCCGCCGTAGGCTGGGTCACCGCCTACACCGACCCAACCGCCTTCGGCATAAAGGCGATAGGCCTCCGGGTATCCCGCCGGGGTGGTTACCGCGCCGTCGACCCAGCGGCAGCCTTCCTCATCACCACTGCGGTTGAGGGGCGCAATGGAATTAGCAGTGATCTTGCCCGCCTCCTCGAGGATGGCTTCGGCGGTTTCCGCATCGACGACTTCCGCCAGCGCTGGCATCGTCTGCCAGAGCTTCGGGGCGTCGAAGACTTCGTTTAGGACGAAACGCATGTCGCGCAGCGGTGCTTTGTAGTCAGCCATGGAAAGGACCTCGCAGAAAACATGTCACCCGGCCGATTGGCCGCAGCAGTTTCGCGAGTCTAACTGAAGACCAATCGGCGCCCGAAGCGTCTTTAAATGACTGAGCGGTTCCCACCTCGACGCTTAAGGCGCCTTGCTGGTGCGCCCACCATCCACGAGGCCCAGCTGATATCGCCCATAAAAAAGCCCGCACGAGGCGGGCTAAAAAGTTTGCTGATGGATCAGAAAGCGAATTGGTCAGCGGCCAGCTTCATCAGGCTGGCACTACCGGCCTCGATGGCTGACTTGTGGGCTGCGGTGCGCGGCAGCAGGCGAGCAAAGTAGAACTCGGCAGTGGTCAGCTTCGACTGGTAGAAGGCCGCATCGCTGCCCGCCTCGTCGAGCCGGCCCTGCGCCACTACGGCCATGCGCAGCCAGAAGTAGCCCAGGATCAGGTAGCCGCAGTACATCAGGTAGTCCACCGAGGCCGCGCCGACTTCGTCAGGGTTCTTCATCGCGGCCATGCCGATTCGGGTGGTGATCTCGCCCAGCTCGCGATTCAGGCCAGCCAGCTGCGTGACGTATTGCTGCAGCTGAGGATGCTGCGCGTTGGCCTCGCAGAACTTGTGTACCTGCTTGGTGAAACCAAGCATCAGCTTGCCCTGGCTGCCGAGCACCTTGCGGCCCAGCAGATCGAGTGCCTGAATGCCGTTGGTACCTTCGTAGATCGGCGCGATGCGGCAATCGCGCACCAGCTGTTCCATGCCCCACTCGCGAATGTAGCCATGGCCGCCGAATATCTGCATGCCGAGATTGGTCACCTCCAGCCCCGTGTCGGTCATGAAGGCCTTGCAGATAGGGGTGAGAAACGCGAGCAGATCCTCGGCTTCCTTGCGCTTGTCGGCGTCCGGGCTGTGTATTTGATCGAGCAACTGCGCGGTGAAGTAGGCCAAGGCTCGGTTGCCCTCGTTGAGCGCCTTCATGGTCAGCAGCATGCGTCGCACATCGGGGTGCACGATGATTGGGTCGGCAGGCTTCTCGGGAAACTTCGCTCCGGTCAGTGCGCGCATCTGCAAACGCTCGTTGGCGTATTGGATGGCGCCCTGGAAGCTCGCCTCGCCACTGCACAAGCCCTGCATGCCGGTGCCAAGCCGTGCATGGTTCATCATGGTGAACATGCAGTTGAGACCCTTGTTGGGCTCACCGATGAGGAAACCCTTGGCACCATCAAAGTTGATCACGCAGGTCGCCGAGGCCTTGATTCCCATCTTGTGCTCGATGGAGCCACAGGCGACAGCGTTGCGCTCGCCCGCTTCTCCGGTCGCGTCAGGCAGGAACTTGGGCACGATGAACAGTGAAATACCCTTGGTTCCGGCCGGGGCGTCGGGGAGTTTGGCCAGAACCAGATGCACGATGTTCTCGCTCATGTCGTGCTCGCCGGCGGAGATGAAGATCTTCGTGCCGCTGATCGCATAGCTGCTATCTGCCTGCGGGACCGCACGGGTCTTGATGATGCCCAGGTCCGTGCCGCAATGGGATTCGGTGAGGCACATGGTGCCGGTCCAGCGGCCCTCGGTCATGCGTGTCAGGTAGGCCTGTTTTTGCTCGTCGGTACCGTGGGCGGCTATCGCAGCCATGGCGCCATGGGTCAGCCCCGGATACATACCAAAGGAGGTATTCGCCGAGCCGACCATCTCGCCGACCACCAGCCCCAGCGAGTGAGGCAGACCTTGACCGCCATAGGTAGGATCCGAGGCAAGGCCCATCCAGCCGCCTTCAGCATACTGCGCAAAGGCTTCTTTGAAGCCCTTCGGGGTCACTACCACACCGTCGTCGAAATGGCAGCCTTCCTCGTCACCGCTTCGGTTAAGTGGCGCAAGGACCTGCTCGCAGAACTTGGCGCCCTCTTCGAGGATGGCGCTGACCGTGTCAGGCGTCGCGTCTTCTGCACCGTTGGCCGCGTAGCTGCCATGAAAGTCGAACACTTCGTCGATCAAAAAGCGCATATCGCGCAGGGGAGCCTTGTAAGCGGGCATATCGTTCTCCAGAACAGCACAGTGCATTGTTATGCCGCCACGCTACTGTCAGATCGACCCGCTCGCCATCACATTGCAGGCGCTGAATGCGCCGCCATAACCGCCGGCTGCCCCACCGATCGCACCGTCAACACCGGCTGTTTTCCAGCTGCGCCCTAGCCGTCGGCGCTCACCTCTTTCAACGTACGCATCGCACCGCGGCGGTTCTCTCCATGCGATCGGATGCAGTTGCGTCCTGCACCCTTGGCGCTATAAAGCGCCTGATCGGCCTTCTTGATGACTTCCTCGGGGCTGCGCTGCGTCATCAGGCGCTCGGCGACGCCGATGCTGATGGTCACCGAGACCGCGGCTGCCGAAGCGACACCGCGGCGCTGCCGCCCCTGCTCCGCATCCTTTGGCCGGCTGGACTTGTCGCGTAGCTGCAGTGGATAGCTCTCGACGGCCTGCCGCACGGCTTCAAGATGCGGCAGGCAATGCGCCAGCTCACGCCCCTGAAATACCAGCGCAAACTCTTCGCCACCGTAGCGATAGGCACGACCACCGCCACCAACCTTGCGCAACCGGCTCGCAACGAGGCGCAGCACTTCGTCTCCCACATCGTGTCCGTGGGTGTCGTTGAAGGCCTTGAACCGATCGACGTCGGCCATGGCGATTACATAGTGACGCCCCAGGCGCTGCAGCCGCTCGTTCAGGGCGCGACGGCCAGGCAGGCCAGTCAACTCGTCACGAAACGCCATTTGATAGGCCTCCTGGGCAATGGAGACCACCAGCACCAGCATCATCAAGCTGCTCAAGACGTTGAGCGCACCGGGTCGACTGAATACCTGAGGCAGCATCAGGAGCAGGCCGATCAGCGCAATCAACTGCGCCGCGTGCACTGGCCTTGGCCGCCGCAGGTACTGCGCCAGCACCCCGAGTATGGCGATCAGAAATACTGGATAGGCCAGCTGGATCAATTGCAGCCAGTCAGCCTGCAATGACGGCCAGCGTACGTCCGTCAGCCAGTCGAGCACCCCCACAGGGAAGCGCCGCGCCAAAGCCAGCGCCAAGACCGAGACGGCAAATACGACAGCGAGCCGTGCCAGACCGTCCTGCAACAGATGTGCACGCTCTTGCCAAAGGGCATACAGACCGTAGAGCGCCGGCAAGAGCAGACTGCACAGGTGGAACGTGAGTGCAGCCTCTGGCAGAAGCGCGCCGGTGAGCCGGTAATGGTCGACTTGGGTATCGAGCAGGAAATAGACGATATAAACCGTCAGCAGCAGAAAGGTCTCCCGGACCCGCGCATAGGCGATGCAAAAGGCCCCGCCTAGCAACAGCAACACGGTGGGCAGCACATTGAACAGCGACGTGAAGAACTCATTCAGCGTCGGTTGACGCGCAGCGACAAGCCCTCCGGCCAATAGCGCCAGGGGTGCATAGAAATGACTGAAGCGAGCTGGACTCAGACGAGGCACGGCGGTTCCGGTAACGCCCGTGAGGAAAGCAGGCATTCTGCCTGCACTTGATGACAGGTTCACCCACGAGGTGAACAACAACGACTGACATAGCGAAAAACAGACAAAAAAAACCGCTGCCGTAGCAGCGGTTTCTTTTTTGCGAGAGACCTTAGTAAGCCAGCTCGAAGTGCGCTTCGTCCATGTCCATCAGGTTGTCAGCTCCGGACAGCATGGTTTCAACGTGGGTACGGGTGCGCGGCAGGATGCGCTGGAAGTAGAAACGCGCCGTCTGCACCTTGGCGGTGTAGAAGCCATCCGCGTCTTCGCCAGCTGCGATTTTTTCCGAAGCCAGACGCGCCATGTCGGCCCAGAAGTAGGCCAGGCAGGCATAACCGCAGTACATCAGGTAGTCCACCGAAGCAGCACCGACTTCTTCACGGTTCTTCATCGCGGCCATGCCGACCTTCATGGTCAGGTCGCCCCACTCCTTGTTCAACTTGGCCAGCGGCTCGACGAACTGCTTGACCGCCTCGTTGCCCTCATTGGCCTGGCAGAACTTGTGCACGACCTTGGTGAAGCCTTTCAGCGCTTCGCCCTGGGTCATCAGCACCTTGCGGCCCAGCAGGTCGAGCGCCTGGATGCCGGTGGTGCCTTCGTACAGGCAGGAGATGCGGCTGTCGCGAACGTTCTGCTCCATGCCCCACTCGGCGATGAAGCCGTGACCACCGTAGATCTGTACGCCATGGTTGGCCGCTTCAAAGCCAACTTCGGTCATGAACGCCTTGGCGATCGGCGTCAGGAACGCCAGCATTGCATCAGCGGCCTTGCGCTGCTCTTCATCCTTGCTGCGCTGGGTGATGTCCACCTGCTTGGCAGCGAAGTAAAGCATTGCACGATTGCCTTCAGCGAAGGCCTTCATGGTCAGCAGCATACGACGTACGTCCGGATGCACGATGATCGGGTCAGCGGCTTTCTCAGGAGCCTTGGGGCCGGTCAGCGAACGCATCTGCAGGCGCTCACGCGCATACTTGATGCCACCCTGGAAACCGATCTCGGCGTGAGCCAGGCCCTGCAGAGCAGTACCCAGGCGGGCCGTGTTCATGAAGGTGAACATGCAGTTCAGGCCCTTGTTCGGCGGGCCGATCAGGAAGCCGGTGGCAGCGTCGAAGTTCATCACGCAAGTAGCATTACCGTGGATGCCCATCTTGTGCTCGAGCGAGCCACAGGAAACACCATTGCGCTCGCCTACGCCACCTTCGGCGTTCGGCAGGAACTTCGGCACGATGAACAGCGAAATACCCTTGGTGCCTTGCGGCGCATCGGGCAGGCGAGCCAGAACGATATGGACGATGTTGTCGGCCATGTCGTGTTCGCCAGCAGAAATGAAGATCTTGGTGCCTGAAACCTTGTAGCTGCCGTCAGCCTGAGGCTCGGCCTTAGTGCGCAGCATGCCCAGGTCGGTGCCGCAATGCGGCTCGGTCAGGCACATGGTGCCGGTCCACTCGCCGGAAACCAGCTTGGTCAGATAGGCTTGCTGCTGCTCGGGCGTGCCGTGCTCGTGAAGGGTGTTCATGGCGCCATGAGACAGGCCGGGGTACATGCCCCAAGACCAGTTGGCTTCGCCGACCATTTCGCTGATGGCCATGCCCAGCGATTCAGGCAAGCCCTGACCACCGTGTTCGACATCATGGGCGAGGCTCGGCCAACCGCCTTCCACGAACTGCTGATAAGCCTCTTTGAAGCCGGTGGGCGTCTTCACGCCGCTCTCGCTCCAGGTACAACCTTCGGTGTCGCCTACTCGGTTGAGGGGGGCAATCACCTGCTCACAGAACTTGGCGCCTTCATCAAGAATGGCGTTAACCATGTCCGGGGTGGCGTCTTCACAACCCGGAAGGCTTTGGTAGTGCGCTTCGTAGCCGAGCAATTCGTCACGTACAAAGCGGATATCGCGCAAGGGGGCCTTGTAGTCAGGCATATCGTAAACCTCAGCAGTGGGTTCTTGATTCAGGTGGCCGACAGATCAGCCACGCTTGATTTGATTGGACCATCCGGCATCGCCCCGGCAGGTCAAACAGGCGTTTGAAACATACGTTTAGGCCTGAACGATGTCAAGCAGCGACCATGACGCCATTCGTCGGCATCTGAATAACCATAGACAGGGATAGCAGTGCCCGAGATCGGGCGAGACGGCCGGCCAGACAGGCCGGCGCAGGTCAGGCTTTGGTGTTGACCAAGGTGCCGAGTACTTCGTCGGCAGTCTGCAGAAGGCGGACGCCGGCTTTGGCCTGATGCTCACCCACTTTCATCTGAACCAGTTGCTCGGTCAGCTCGACCGTGTCAGCCACGGCCTGAGAGGTTTGGGCAGCCGGCAGGGTGCGATCAGCCACGACGCCGCTGGCCTGGTCAACTCGCTGCTGTCCGGCTTGGTACACGCCAAGGCCGGCCGATAAAAGGCTGTTGTTGATCTGCATGATTCAACCCCTCTGAGATCACATAGCTATCATTGATACCAGAGCCGCTCCGCTGACGCCAGTTCCACGTCGCTATAACAAACGCGTGTTCACGCCCTGAACGGCATGAGACGGAGCGCTGACAGGTCGAGGTAGCGCGCAACCTCCGCCGGGCTTGCAGTCGCCAAGCGCGGCACCCGGCCGAGGCATGATGCCTCAAGGCGCTGCTCCAAGGTCGCGAGATTTTCCTGCAACCGTGAGGTGGCAGGATCGACGATGTTGGCGACCCACCCTGCCAGCCTAAGTCCATCTCGCTCGATGGCCTCGGCGCTGAGCAGCGCATGGTTGATACAGCCAAGGCGCACGCCGACCACGAGGATGACCGGGAGGCTGAGCGCTATGGCGAGATCGGAAAGTGTTTCGTCTCCTGCCAGCGGAACGCGCCAACCACCTGCGCCTTCCACCAGAGAGAACTGAGCGTGCAACGCCAACACTCGACGAACCGGCTCGGCCAGCGCCGCGACACTCAGCTCGACACCAGCCTCGCGAGCGGCCAGATGCGGCGCTATCGCCGGCTCGAAGGCCATAGGATTGACCTGCTCGTAGCGCAGCGGCAGTGTGCACTCACCGAGTAGCGCCAGCGCGTCGCTGTTGCGCAGGCCTTCGGCGGTAATTTCGCAACCAGATGCGACCGGCTTCGCTGCTGCCGTGCTGAGCCCGGCCAGCCGCGCGGCATGCAGAAGCCCGGCAGCGATGGTGGTCTTGCCGACTTCGGTGTCTGTGCCGGTGACGAAATAAGCCGCGGTCATGTCAACTCCTTGCACAACACGCCATACACCACCTGATAGGTCGCCGGGAGCCCGCTCGGCGTACGGAACCGCTCGTAGGCATCGATCAGCGCACGAATACGTGCGCGACCGGTCAGCCCGCCCGGACGGCCAGGGTTCAGATTATGTGCGCCGAGCGCTTTGAGTTCACTCGTCAGCTGCCGCAGCTCGGCGAAATGCAGCACCTCGGGTTCGACGTCCAGCCGTTCCAACCGCAAACCACTGGCGGCACAGTGCTGCTGATAGGCGCTGAGTGGACGGAAGCGATTCACGTGAGCAAAACCGTCGACCGCCTGCCAGCTGTCGCGCAGTTCTTGCAGCGTGCCACTGCACAGACTGCTGAAGGCGAACACACCACCGGGACGCAGCACCCGCTTCGCCTCGCCGACTACGGCGGAGAAATCTTCACACCACTGCAGCGCCAGGCTGGAAAAAATCAGATCTACCGACGCATCACGCAGCGGCAAGCATTCGGCATCGCCAGCAACGAAATGGCTGGCGCCGCCCAGAGGTTGAGCATGGCGCAGCATGCCTTCGGCAATATCCAGCGCGACGCCTTTGCCAGCAGGGAAACGGCTCGCAAGGCTTCGAGAGAAATAGCCGGTGCCACATCCCAGGTCGAGCCAGCGCGCCGGCGCCGTTGAGCAGGGCAAACGCTCGATCAGCGTGTTACCGACCGTGCGCTGCAGATCGGCCACGGCGTCATAGCTGGACGCAGCGCGGGAGAATGACGCCGCGACCTGACGTTTGTCAGGCAGGGCGCTTTCCGTCTCCAACGTCGGTGCCGTGGCCGCATCCGTCATTTTGCTCTGCCCCTGATGAATGCCGCGATGGTTGCCGCCACGTCATCAGGCCGCTCCAGCGGCAGAGCATGGCTGGTCGACGCGATCAGTTCGGCTTCGATGCCCGGCATCCAGCGTCGAAGTGCGTCACAGGCCGTCGGTGGCACCAACGCGTCGCCACCGGCGAACAGGTGTAGTTGCGGTCCGAAATAGCCGTGCAGCGCGCCGCGACCGTCCAGCTCAGCGAGCAACTGCAAGCCGGCATCGAGCACAGCCGGCGCAGAATCGTACCGGCTGACTTCCAGCTGACGGGCCAGCGTTCGCGGATCGTAGCCACCGCGACTGCAGAGCAGACGGAAACGTTTCAATGTTTCCTCGGGGTCAAGCCGAAACGCCTCTTGAAAGGCGTCAAAGATATCCGGTGCCATGCCCTCGGGCCATTGTGGCCGAGCGCGGAAGCACGGATTGCTGGCAATGGTGACCAGCCCACGGCAGGAGTCCACGCGCCGCGCTGCGAGCTGCGACGCCAGCATCCCGCCCAACGACCAACCGGCCAACCAGCTGTCATCGGGTACACGGCGGTCGAGTTCATCCAGCCAGGCACCGGCCTCGGCAAGCTCCGGCAAGGGCTCGATGATTACATCGAGATCCGGCGCAAGCTCTGTCAAAGCCTCGCACAAAGGCTGCAACGCAGCCGGGCCAAACGCCCATCCGGGCAGCAAAAACAGCTGATCAGGCATTTGCTTCAGGCTCCTCGGCCATTCGGTTCCAGCATTCGGCCAGGATATCCAACAGTCGTTCCACCTGCGCTTCGCTATGCGACGCGCTGAAGGTCACCCGCAGCCGAGCACTGCCGGCCGGCACGGTTGGCGGGCGAATGGCACCGACCAGAATCCCGCGCTCGCGCAACGCCGCCGAAAGCTTCAGGGCCCGCTCGCTGCTACCGATGAGAATCGGCTGGATCGGTGTTGGGCTATCCATCAAGGTCAGGCCGATCTCGGCCGCACCCTGGCGGAATCGTGCAATCAAACCGTCCAGATGATCTCGACGCCAGCCCTCGCTGCGCAGCAACTCCAGACTTTTCAACGTTGCGCAAGCCACCGCAGGCGGCTGGCTAGTGGTGTAGATGTAGGGACGTGCGAACTGGATCAGCGTCTCGACCAGTTCCTCGCTGCCCGCTACGAAGGCCCCAGCGGTGCCGAAGGCCTTGCCGAGCGTGCCGACCAGGACCGGCACGTCATCAATACCCAGGCCGAAATGTTCGACGATGCCGCCCCCGGTCTTACCCAACGGGCCGAAGCCGTGAGCGTCGTCCACCATGACCCAGGCATTCTTGGCTTTCGCAGTCGCGCAGATCGCGGGCAGGTCGGCCAGATCACCGTCCATGCTGAACACACCGTCAGTGACCACCAGCGTGTCGCCGGTGGCCTTGCCCAGGCGCTTCGCCAGGCTGTCCGCATCGTTGTGCAGGTAACGGGAGAAGCGCGCGCCGCTGAGCAAGCCGGCGTCGAGCAGCGACGCATGATTGATCCGGTCTTCCAGCACCGTATCGCCCTGTCCCACCAGCGCGGTAACCGCGGCCAGATTGGCCATATAGCCCGTGGAGAACAGCAAAGCGCGTGGCCGACCGGTGAATTCAGCTAGAGCCTCTTCGAGCTGGTGATGCGGTGTGCTGTGCCCCATGACCAAATGCGAAGCACCGCCGCCCACGCCCCAGCGCTCGGCGCCCTGCCGCATGGCGCGGATCACATCAGGGTGGCTGGCCAGCCCGAGATAGTCGTTGGAGCAGAACGCCAACAACGGTTCGCCATCGACCGTCACCTCGGGCTGCTGCGGTGTTTCCAGCAACGGGCGATGGCGATAGAGATGGGCGGCGCGGCGCTCCGCGAGACGGGAAGCAAGATCGAACGGCATGGCAGAAAGGCTTCTGTAGGAGCCAGCTTGCTGGCGAACCTGTAGCCGCGTCGATGCATCGGGCGCTTCGCGGCTACAGGGGTCGTACTTTTCGTTGGCGCTAATCAGGCCGACGCGGCGTCGTAAAACAGCTTGCTGTCACGTTGCTCGACCAGCGCCTGCTCAATGGCAGCCTGGTGCACTTCGTCGTCGTGCTCTTCACGCGCTTCGGGCTGAATGCCCAGGCGCTTGAACAGCAGCATGTCCTTGTCGGCTTGCGGGTTACCGGTGGTCAGCAGCTTCTCGCCGTAGAAGATCGAGTTGGCGCCGGCGAGGAAGGCCAGGGCCTGCATCTGCTCGTTCATCTGCTCGCGACCGGCGGACAGCCGCACGTGGGATTTCGGCATCATGATCCGCGCCACGGCAAGCATACGGATGAAGTCGAACGGGTCGACGTCCTGCTCCTCGGCCAGCGGTGTGCCCTTGACCTTTACCAGCATATTGATCGGCACCGACTCGGGATGCTCGGGCAGGTTGGCCAGTTGAATCAGCAGGCCGGCACGGTCGTTCAGCGACTCACCCATGCCGAGGATGCCGCCTGAGCAGATCTTCATGCCCGACTCGCGCACATAGCTCAGCGTCTCCAGACGGTCGGCATAGGTGCGAGTGGTGATGATGTTGCCGTAGAACTCCGGCGAGGTATCGAGGTTGTGGTTGTAGTAGTCCAGACCCGCGGCAGCCAGTGCCTTGGTTTGCTCCTGATCGAGCTTGCCGAGCGTCATGCAGGTTTCCAGCCCCAGGGCTTTCACGCCTTCGACCATTTTCAGGACGTAAGGCATGTCCTTGGCAGAGGGATGCTTCCAGGCGGCGCCCATGCAGAAGCGCGTCGAGCCGATGGCCTTGGCTTCGGCAGCCGCTTCCAGGACCTTCTGCACTTCCATCAGCTTTTCTTTATCGAGGCCGGTGTTGTAGTGGCCTGACTGGGGACAGTACTTGCAGTCTTCCGGACAGGCGCCGGTTTTGATCGACAGCAATGTCGAAACCTGGACGCGGTTGGCATCGAAGTGCTGGCGGTGCACGCCCTGAGCCTGGAAGATCAGGTCATTGAAGGGTTGTTCGAAGAGCGCCTTGACTTCAGCGAGGCTCCAGTCGTGACGGGTAACGGAAGCGGCAGTGGCGCTCATGAGTGATCCTTGTAATGAATGGCGGCTCGGTGGCCAGGCACGGATGCGAAATGGTTAGCCAAGGCCGAGGCGCTGTCAACCAGGAAAGGAATCATGGTTTACAACTGGTTAAATATTGAACACTACTGTGCGCTGTGTGATGAGCGCTGCGAAACCGGTCAATCGGTCTGCGGCCCGTGCGAGGCCGAGCTTCCCTGGCTGCGCGAGCACTGCTCCCGTTGCGCCTTGCCATTGCCGACCTCCGGACTGATCTGTGGTGAATGTCAGAAGCGGCCGCCGGCGTTCGATCAGGTCAGCGTACCGTGGCGCTTCGCCTTTCCGGTAGACGCCCTGATCACCCGCTTCAAACACCAATCCCAATGGCCACTCGGCCGACTGCTAGCGGAGCAGCTCTCACGTCATTTGCAGCATGCGTTCGATGAGGGTTTACCGCGTCCAGACGCCTTGCTGCCGGTGCCCCTGGCCCGCAAACGCTTGCGTCAACGCGGCTTCAATCAGGCGCAGATGATCGCCGACTGGCTGAGCTCGGCATTAGCGATCCCGGTCGATACAAAACTCCTCCAGCGGGTCCAGGACACCCAGTCGCAACAGCAGCTCGATGCGGCGAGTCGGCGGCGGAATTTGCGCCAGGCGTTTGCCCTGATCGATGGTCGGAGCCTGACCAGACGTCATCTGGCGATCGTCGACGATGTGCTCACCACGGGCGCAACCGCCGAGGCACTGGCCCGCCTGCTCAAGCGCGCTGGCGCGGCGCGTGTGGATGTGTATTGCCTGGCGCGAACACCGAAGCCTGGCGAGTAGTAAGGCACTGCGCGGTTGTGTAAACACACCAGTGCAATACACTGGTCGCCCGCCTGCGGAGCCGACTATGAGCCACCCCTTCGACACGCTTACGCCTGACCTTGTGCTCGATGCGGTGGAAAGCACCGGCTTTATCAGCGACGCCCGCGTACTGGCATTGAACAGCTACGAAAACCGCGTCTACCAAGTGGGCATCGAGGACGAAACACCCATCGTGGCGAAGTTCTATCGTCCCGGCCGCTGGAGCAACGAGGCCATTCTCGAAGAGCATCAGTTCTCAAAGGAGCTGGCTGATCGGGAGATTCCTGTCGTGGCGCCATTCGAGCGTGACGGCAAAACCTTGTTCGAACACGCTGGTTTTCGCTTTGCGCTGTTTCCACGCCGCGGCGGCCGCGCCCCAGAGCCGGGCAATCTGGATCAGCTCTACCGCCTCGGCCAGCTGCTGGGCCGCATGCATGCAGTCAGCGCCAGCCGACCATTCGAGCACCGCGAAACACTCAATGCCCAGCATTTCGGCCATGAGTCGCTGGCGACTCTGCTTGAAGGGGATTTCGTGCCCAAGAGTCTGCTACCGGCTTACGAGTCGGTGGCGCGCGACCTGCTCAAGCGCGTCGATGATGTGTTTGCCCGCACCGAGTTTCAGCCGATCCGCCTGCATGGCGACTGCCACCCCGGGAACATCCTCGCCCGTGACGATGCGTTTCACCTGGTCGACCTGGACGATTGCCGCATGGGCCCGTCGGTACAGGACATCTGGATGATGCTTGCCGGCGAACGTCACGAGCGACTCGGACAGCTGTCCGAACTGGTGGATGGCTACAGCGAATTTCACGACTTCGCTCCGCGCGAACTGCCGTTGATCGAAGCGCTACGCGCGCTGCGTCTGATGCATTACAGCGCCTGGCTGGCCCGCCGCTGGGATGACCCGGCTTTCCCCATGAGCTTTCCCTGGTTCGGCACCGAACGCTACTGGGGCGATCAGGTGCTGATCCTCCGTGAGCAGATGTCGGCGCTGCAGGAAGAGCCGCTGAAGCTGTTCTAGCTGGAGCCTTGATCACCGAGCGACTGGCGCATCCTACGACACTCGGGGCGCTCCTCTGGTGGGCTGAAGCCCAGCCAACAGACATCGTTTCGCAGGGTGGATCACGCTGCACCGATCCACCAAAGGCGTCACGGTGGATGTAAAGAGCTACATCCACCCTACGTACTGTGGACGCTTCTCCTAGGTTGGGCTCACGCCGCATCAGGCCTCTTCGATCAGCCAATCAAGCCGCCAGCCGCCCTCGCTCTGGCCGAGCAGCTTGGCCAGCCAGGGCAGCAGCTCGCGCAGTTCCTCTTCCAGCCCCCACGGCGGATTGCTGATCGCAAGACCGGAACCGTTCAGTCGCAGCGCCTCGTCGGTGGGATGAACAAACAGCTCAGCACGCAGCAGCTTCGGTGCCTCGCTGCGTGACAGGTCCTGATAGAACCGCTTGAGCTGACGCTCATCCTTGATCGGATACCAGATCACGCCGATGGTCTGGCGCATACGCCCCAGCGCTTCTTTCAGCGCTGACACGCAGCGGCTCAGCTCGTCGGCCTGCTCGAAAGGTGGATCGACCAGCAGGACGACGCGTTTTTCGGCGGTCGGCATCAAGGCGCGCGGCACGTGCCAGCCTTCGCCCAGATGCACCGCTACGCGGCGATCACCAGCCATGTTGTCTTTCAGCAGGCGACCGTCTTCCGGATGCTTCTCGTTGAGCTGCAGCCGATCCTGCGGTCGCGTCAGCTGACGTGCCAGCTCCGGCGATCCGGGGTAGTAACGCAGGGTGCCGTCGGGATTGAGTGCACGAATCACGTCCATATAGCCCTGCGCCATAGCCGGCAGGTCCTCTGCCTGCCACAGGCGGGCGATGCCCTGCAACCATTCACCGGTGCGGCTGGCCTGATCGCCGGCGAGGTCATACAGGCCGACGCCAGCGTGGCTGTCGAGATAGGCGAACGGCGCCTCCTTGCGAGCCAGCATGGCGAACAGACGAGACAATACGAGGTGTTTGAAGACGTCGGCGTGATTGCCGGCATGGAAAGCGTGGCGGTAGTTCATCGGGCACTCCTGAAGTGCGCACAGTCTAACTGCGCAACGCGGCGATTCGCAGGGCCTCGCTAAGCTGAGACTCAACCTGAGGCGAATCCACGACAAACGGCTGATACAGTCAGCAGTCTTGCCCAGCCGCTCAAAGGAATTCCGATGGACATCCGCACCCTCTTCGAGACCACCTTGCCCATCATTCAGGCACCGATGGCCGGCTCACAGAACCATCAGCTCGCAGCAGCAGTATCCAACGCCGGCGGGCTGGGTTCTGTTCCGGCTGGCATGCTCAATGCAGAGGCGCTTGATGCCGAGCTGGCCGCCATCGCAGCGTTGACTCGCAAACCCTACAACGTGAACTTCTTCTGCCATCAGACGCCTGCCGACGACGCCGCACGAACCGAGGCCTGGCTGGCAGCGCTGGCGCCTTACTTGAAAGAACTCGCCATCGACCCGACGAGCATCCCCAGCGGCGCAACCCGCAAGCCGTTCGATGCCGCAATGGCTGAAGTGCTGGAGCGGCATCGTCCGCCGGTGGTCAGCTTCCACTTCGGCCTTCCAGCGCCAGACCTGCTGCAGCGCGTCAAAGCAACCGGTGCGAAGATCCTCTCCAGCGCGACAACGCTGGAAGAAGGCCGTTGGCTGCAGGCGCAAGGCGTCGACGCGGTGATTGCCCAGGGCGTTGAAGCGGGCGGGCATCGCGGCATGTTTCTCAGCGAAGACGTCAACGGGCAGCTCGGCACCTTTGCCTTGCTGCCGCAGCTCGTCGCCGTGCTGGACGTGCCGGTGATCGCGGCCGGCGGGGTTGCGAGTGCCCGCTGCGTATCCGCCGCACAGGCACTTGGCGCAGCGGGGGTGCAGGTTGGCACCGCTTATCTGCTGTGCGACGAAAGCCGCGCCAGTCCGCTGCACCGCCAGGCTTTGCAGAGTCCTTCTGCCGAGCATACCGTGCTGACCACCTTGTTCTCCGGACGGCCCGCGCGGGGCATCGTCAATCGCCTCATCCGCGAACTGGGCGCACGGCCAGACGCCGTGCCGGCGTTTCCGCTGGCAGGCAATGCCATCGGCAGCTTGCGCGCCGCTGCTGAGCCTCAGGGCATCGATGATTTCTCACCGCTGTGGGCCGGGCAGAACGTCAGCGGTTGCCAGCCAGTACCCGCGGCACGGCTGACTCAATCGCTCGCGTCCGGCTGGAATGGTTAAGCGACAATCAGGGCGGCGCCAGGCGTCGGCGCTGGGTCCATTACGGCGACGTAGCGCGTAAACTGGCGCGACCTGCAGATGAACGGATCGGATATGACCGTGCTGACTAACACACTGGTATTTCTAGCCACCCTGGCCGGCATGGAGCTGTTCGCCTGGTGGGCGCACAAGTACGTGATGCATGGCTGGGGCTGGGGCTGGCACAAGTCACACCATGAGCCGCGCACCGGCTGGTTCGAGAAGAACGATCTGTATGCGGTGGTCTTCGCCGGGGTCGCGATCCTGCTGATCGCGCTGGGCACGGCGGGCTACGGCCCGCTGGAATGGATCGGCGCCGGGATGACGGCCTATGGCTTTCTCTACTTCGTCGCCCATGACGGGCTGGTGCATCACCGCTGGCCGCTGCGCTTCGTACCCCGCAATGGCTACCTAAAGCGTCTCTATCAGGCGCACCGCATGCACCATGCCGTTGAAGGGAAAGAGCGCTGCGTGTCCTTTGGATTCCTTTATGCGCCGCCGCTGCCGGTGCTCAAGCAGCAGCTGCGCGAGCTGCATGACGGGCCGCTGCGCAAGACGAACGCTAAGCCCGACGAGGACGTGTCCAGAGGAAATCGGGACGCGGCGTGAGTTGCATACGACGCGAAGCCAGCGCCAGCAGTCCCCCGCCCAGCAGAAACTGCAGTTTCTGCGCGCTGGTCGTCGATACACGCGTGTCCCAGGCCGCAGCGCCTCGCGCTTTCACTTCCACACCAATCTGCCGATAAACGCCGTGCGCCGTGGCAATGGACCAGGCCGAACGCAATGGCAGGTCGCGCAACCCCTGCGAGGCCGACAGGTAGTAAGGCTCCGCCAGTTCGACCAGGCGCGCCGCGAGCAGCGCCAGCGCTGGCCGCTTGTACGGCATGCCTATCTGATCAGCCGGGATTCCCACTTCCGCGAGCCAGTCGGCCGGCAGATAGACGCGACCGATCTCTGCGTCCTCGACAATGTCGCGAGCGATATTGGTCAACTGAAACGCCAGCCCCAGGTCGCAGGCCCGGTCTAGCGTCGCCTCCGCTTCGGCGCCCATCACCTTCGCCATCATCAAGCCCACCACCCCGGCGACGCGGTAGCAGTACAGCAGCGTGTCGTCGAGAGTCTGATAGCGGTAGTCCTGCACATCCATGCGGAAGCCCGCCAGATGTTCCAACGGATAATCTAGCGGGATCTGGTGGCGTTGAATGACCTGCTGAAACGCCGCGAATGCCGGATCGCGCATCGACTCGCCGGCATAAGCGCGCTCGGTCAGGTCCACCAGCTCGGCCAGGCGTGCTTCGCCGGTGGAACGGTCACCTTCGACCTGGCCGTGCCCGAGGGTCTGGCCATCGATCACGTCGTCACAATGCCGGCACCAGGCATAGAGCATCACCGCGCTTTGACGGGTGCGCTCATCAAACAGCTTCGCCGCCGCCGCAAAACTCTTGGAGCCGACGTTGATCGCCTGGGTCGAGTGATCAATCACCTGATCGTTCATCCGGAGAGATCCTCCAGCATCAGGCCGGCCGTGGCCTTGGCCGAACCCACCACGCCCGGCACACCCGCACCGGGATGCGTGCCGGCACCGACGATGTAGAGGTTGGGAATCACGTCATCACGGTTGTGCGTGCGGAACCAGGCGCTCTGGGTGAGGATCGGCTCCAGCGAAAACGCCGAGCCGAGATGGGCGTTGAGCTCGTCGCGAAAATCGAACGGGGTGAAAATCCTGTGAGTGACCAAATCCTCGCGCAGCCCGGGTATGTAGTGACGTTCGAGGTATTCGAAGATGCGGTCGCGGTACTTTGGCCCCTCCACGGCCCAGTCGATGTCGGCCGTGCCCAGGTGCGGCACCGGCGCCAGCACGTAATGACTGGCACAGCCTTCAGGCGCCAGCGACGGGTCAGTGACGCAAGGCGCATGCAGGTAGAGCGAGAAGTCGTCAGCCAGGGTCTCGCGCTTGAAGATCTCATCGATCAGCTCGCGGTAGCGCGGTCCAAAGCACACCGTGTGGTGCTGCAGATGTTCGTGACGGCGCTTGAGGCCGAAATGAATCACGAACAACGACATGGAAAAGCGCTTGCCGGAGAGCCGCTTGGCTTCGTCGCGACCACGCTGTTCATGCCCGAGCAGCTGCTTGTAGGTATTCACCACATCGGCATTCGAAGCCACCGCATCGGTGACGAAGCGGCGCCCGTCCCAGGTGACCACTGTCCTTGCCAGCCCACCGGAAAGCTCGATGCTCGCGACCTCGGCGTTCAGTTCCAGCTTGCCGCCCAGGTCTTCGAACAGCCTGACCATGCCCTGCACCAGCGCGCCAGTGCCACCGCGCGGAAACCAGACGCCCCCCTGCCGCTCCAGCGCGTGGATCAACGCATAGATGGACGAGGTTTCGAACGGGTTGCCGCCCACCAACAGCGAGTGGAATGACAACGCCTGGCGCAGGCGTTCGTTCTCCACGAAGCTCGACACCATGCTGTACACGTTGCGCCAGGCCTGCAGCTTGGCCAGCTGCGGTGCGACGCCAATCATGCTGCGGAACGACAGGAAGGGCACGGTGCCGAGCTTGACGTATCCCTCCTCGTACACTGCACGTGAATAGGCGAGAAAGCGCTGGTAGCCGGCAACATCCTTCGGGTTCAGCGCATGGATCTGTTTGTCCAGCTCGGCCTGGTCGTTGACGTAATCGAAGCTGTAGCCATCTTCCCAGCACAGCCGATAGAAGGGGCTGACCGGCAGCAGTTCGACGTAGTCGGCCATGCGCTTGCCGGCGCCGGTGAAGAGTTCTTCCAGCGCAGGCGGATCGGTGATGACCGTCGGCCCCGCATCGAAGGTGAAGCCCTGGTCGTGATAGACGTAGGCGCGGCCGCCCGGCTTGTCGCGCTTTTCCAGCACCGTGGTCTGGATGCCGGCACGTTGTAGCCGAATCGCCAGCGCCAGTCCGCCGAAACCGGCCCCAATCACCACCGCCCGCTTCACAACGCCAGTTGCCTCGTTCATTGCTTTTCCTTGTGATGCAGATTGCCGGCGGCCAGCGCACGCAGCGCTTCGCCCACCGGCACGGGAGGTTTGCCCGAGACGATGCGCAAGCGGTCCCAGGTGGTCAGGTCTGCTGCGTAGAAGCGCTGGATCAGCGATTCCCGCAAACCGTAGAAACGCTGCATGACCGTCCAGCGTCGATCCGCCGGCCCAGCCATGAACAGCATGCGATTGAGCAGGCGGAAGAACCCGCGCTGCCGCCACTGCAGCATCGAATAGTCGCGAATCGCCGCGAACAGGCTGTCGGCATCCCAGCGGTCCAGCGCGACCAGATGATCGGCCAGACGCACCGCATCAGGCAGGGAATAGCCAGTGGTGGGATGGAACAGGGCGGCGGACAGGCCCGTCTGCGGTACGCCGCAGGCCTCATCCCAGAACGCCGGCAGGTCGCCTGACAGCACGATGGGCAACACGCCCTGCTCTTCGCGCAGCATCTCGGCGATGCGCCAGTCGCGTGCCTCGGCGTAGCGCCGGATGTTGTCTCGCAAGGTGCCCGGCGCAACGGCATCGCCGTCGGCGTAATAGGTGTCCTCGATCAGGAGGGTGTCGGCGCTGAGCGGCAACACATAGACGAACCGGTAGCCATCCTGCTGAGCGACGCTGGCGTCCATGATGATCGGCTCCTGCAAGCCATGCGGCTCATGCAGGCGCAGCTCCTGCCCGAGAAACTTCTGGAAGCCCAGCGCCAGCTGATCGGTCCGGCGCACGCCGCGCCCATCAATCACCGCCCCGGCGCGCAGAACATCGCCGCAACCCAGTCGCACCTGGCGCGGCTCTGCCCGGGTGACGGTGGTGTTCAGGCGCACCCCGTCTGCCAGTTCCGACATCAGCAGCCGATGAAATCGATCAGAAAAAATGCTGGCGTAGCCACTGCCCAGCCGGCGCTGCAGATCCGGGAAAATCACTTCATAGCCAGGCCAGCGATTGCCCACCAGCGGCTCCAACCAGGCCTGCTGGGCTGGCGTCAGGTCGTGCTCGTGAAAGGACCAGGTATGGTTGCCGCCGAGGGTTTCGCCCTGCTCGATAATCAACAACCGCAAATCCGGACGCGCCTGCCGCAAGCGCAGGGCCAGCAGCCCGTTGGCCAGACCGCCACCGACCAGGATCAGGTCCGCATCAGCCATGTTCTGCCCTCTGCAAGGCCGGTGCTTCAGCGTCGAGCGCCGCCTCGATCAATTGCGCGGCCCGCGGCGCCCCGCCGGCCGTGCGTACCTCGTCGCCCAGCTCCCTGGCACGCTCGGCAAAGCCAGGCTCGCGTAACAGTCGCCGCAGCCCCTGCACAATGCGTCGACGACTGGCCAAGCGCGGGTCGAGTTTCAAGCCCACGCCGGCATGCACCACCCGAGCAGCCACCCCGGGCTGATCGAAAGCAATCGGCAACGCAAGGCTTGGCACCCCTGCTTCTAGCGCGTCGAGCACGGTGTTGAGCCCGGCATGGGTAATCACGGCATCCGCTCGCGCCAGCACCGCACGCTGCGGCGCGAAATCGGTGACCCAATTGGCGCCAGCCTTGAGCAGTCGTCGCTCTTGCGACGCATCCAGACGACCACAGTGGGCGATCAAGAGCTGCAGATCCAGCTCGCGACAGGCTGCAGCGATGCGCCGGAACAGGCCGAAGCGATCGCCCTGCAGGGTGCCCAGCGAGGCGAATACGAATGGCCTGCCGGGCGCGACCGGAATATCCATCGGTGGCTCGTCACTCAGCGCCGAACGCAGCGGGCCGATGCCGTGGAACTGTTCGGGCAGCGACGTACGCGGGAAATCGAAACCGGGAGTCGTCTGGCTCAGCTGCAGCAGCGGCGACAAGCATTCATCGAGGCGTTGGCGAGGCGGCAGGCCAAACGCGGTCGCATGGCGTGCGATGACCGCGGCGTGCGCTTGCATGGCGCGGTCATAGACACCACTGCTGTGCAAGTTCAGCTGCTCGCCCCAGGGCGTCGCACGATAGCGCCAGGGCATGACCGGCAGCGGCACCAGCGCTTCGCGATTGACCGGCAATGCGCAGGCCACCGACACGAACGGCAGCCCGAGATGCTCGGCCACAAGCCCACCGGCCGGCTCCATCTGGTCGGCGATGATGCAATCTGCACCGATGGCGCGAAGCACAGCTGGCGCCTCTCGGCAGTACATATCAGTCGCTGAGGCCATATCGGCAATCACGCGGCGTATGCCCCATGGCCCGCCAGGCCGCGCGGCCCGGTCGATCACCGCCTGGAGCGAGCCAGGCGGATGCGAGCCCGCGCCGACTTGGGCGAAGCCCAAGCGAGGGTCGCGCAGCATCGCGGCAACGTCTGCCTGCTGCACGACCGTCACCCGGTGCCCGCGCGCCAGCAGCTCGCAGGCGACCGCCTCCATGGCCCGCACATGGCTGTGAAACGCCGGCCCGATCACGGCGAAATGAGTCATTGAAGCGAACCTCGCCGATCAGCTGGTTGGCACTTGTTTCGCTGCATCACAGCTTCGAGGGATCGAAGGGTGCCAGCAGCGGCGCCTTGGCCAGCGTCGCCAGACTGGCCGACCCGGTGCAGAAGCAGGCGATGCGCAGCTGCTCGATCAACACATGGAAATGTGCGACCACGGCGTCCGGACCGATCAGCGCCGCGTCCAGCACACCGGCGGCCTGGCCCACCAGGTTGGCGCCGAGGCGAATTGCCTTGGCCGCATCAATACCGTCCCGAATGCCCCCTGATGCAATCAGCTGCGCGTTCGGGCAGGCGCGGCGAACGTTCGAGATCGCCTGCGCGCTGGGTATGCCCCAGCCGGTAAATGCCTTGGCGATGGCGCGCTGTTGCGGGTCCAGGGTGCGTTCAGCCTCCACCGCTGCCCAGCTGGTGCCCCCTGCACCGGCGACGTCGATCACCGACACACCTGCATCGAGCAGTCGCTGCGCCACGCTCGGCGAAATACCCGCACCGACCTCCTTGGCCACCAACGGCACCGGCAAGCGCGAGGCCAGCGCTTCGAGCGCTGCGTACACACCTTGCCAGTTGCGATCACCGCCGACCTGCACCGCTTCCTGCAACGGGTTGAGGTGAATGATCAGCGCATCGGCCTCGATCATGTCGACGGCTCGCTGCGCCTCGTCCAACCCGTAACCGGCGACTAGCTGGGCGGCTCCGAAGTTGGCCAGCAATGGGATCGAGGGCGCGAGTTCGCGCAGCTGCCGTGTCAGCCCCTGATCCGCATCAGTTTCCAGCGCGATTCGTTGTGAGCCAACCGCCAGCGCAATGCCAAGCACATGCGCCGCCTCTGCCAGGTTTCGATTGATCTGCGTGGCCCGTGCCGCGCCGCCCGTCATCGAGCTGATCAGCAATGGGGCCGAAAGGGTCCGGCCAAACAACGAGGCGCGAATATCGATGTCGTCCAGACGCAACTCCGGAACCGCGCAGTGCTCGAAGGTCAAGGCGGCGTAGCCCGGATCTACCGCGGAACAGGCGCGATGCGGGTCGAGAACGATGTCCAGATGGTCGTTCTTACGTTCCGCAATAGTTTCTTTAGTCATGCAGCGCCTCGTTTGATGACCTTATGTGGACGGTAGTGGTCATTAAAAGTGCCAAGACTTATACACTCTGTACAGGTATTGTCACGATATCTAACGAAAAACGATACAGGAGGTCGTCATGGCCATCGCTTTGCCAGACACGCAACACGACTTCGAAGCGACAGTCAGTACGCTGCGTGCACAGGTGGACGAGCGGCTAGGCCAATGGCTACCGCTAGCCCCCCCGCAGGACGCAATCGCCACGGCCATGCGCGAAGGCACCCTCGCGCCGGGCAAACGAGTCCGCCCATTGCTGCTGCTGTTGACCCTCAAGGATCTGCAGCAGGAAACGACGGCGTCCGATGCCGGGCTAGACCTGGCTTGCGCCCTGGAAATGGTGCATGCCGCGTCACTGTTTCTTGATGACATGCCGTGCATGGACAACGCCGAGCTGCGCCGCGGCCGGCCGACCATCCACCGCCAGTTCGGCGAGGATGTCGCGGTCCTGGGGTCGGTCGCACTGCTCAGCCAAGCCTTCAGCATAGCGGCCTCGACAGCCGGCATCGACGCGCCGACACGCAATCAACTGGTGCGCCTGCTGTCGCAAGCCACCGGTGCGCAGGGTCTGGTTCGCGGCCAGTTTCACGACCTGCGCGAGGGACAGCGCGCCCGCCCACTGGAAGCCATCGCCCATACCAATCGCCTGAAGACCTGCCCGCTATTCACGGCAGCAGTGGAGTCCGCTGCGTTACTGGCCGGCGCCAGCGCCAGCCAGATGCGCCATCTAACCGGTTTTGCCACCGAGCTTGGGTTGGCCTTCCAGCTGCTGGATGACCTGTCCGACGGGCTCAGCCCGCAACAGATCGGCAAGGATTCCGGCAAAGACGCCGGCAAAAGCACAGTGGTTGCCCTGCTCGGCCCCGAGGCGGCTCGCCAGCATGTCGAAGAACACCTGGCACGGGCCGAACAGCACCTGATCGACGCAGACATCGGTAATGGTCACCTCGCCCAGTTACTCGAATATTTCTGCGCAAGGCCACACTGAGCCCGCTGGGGCAAGCCCTAGAAGAGGCTGCTGTGTCGACCCATCACTCGAATGTATGGTGCTAGGCAGCCGTCTCGTCGCCTCCTTAGACTCGATTGCATGTAAACGGAGGATTTTCCATGCCCGAGACTCTGCTCTGCCCGCGCAACCTTGCGTTCGAACTCTACGAAGTACTGGACGCAGAAGACCTGACTCAGCGCGAACGCTTTGCCGACCACAGCCGCGAAACCTTCGACGCGGCCATCGACACCGCCCGCAGCATCGCCGAGAACCTCTTCGCCCCGCACAACCGCAAGGCCGACGAGAACGAACCGATCTACAAGGACGGCGAAGCCGTACTGATCCCGGAAGTGAAGCCTGCCGTCGATGCGTTCATCGAGGCCGGTTTCCACAACGCCTCGCGCAGCTTTGACGATGGCGGCATGCAGTTGCCGAACCTCCTGTCACGTGCCTGCTTTGCCCACTTCCAGTCGGCCAACATCGGCACCTCTTCCTACCCGATGCTGACCATGGGCGCCTCGCACCTGATCGAAGTGTTCGGCAGTGACGAGCAGAAGCAGCGCTTCCTCCAGCCGATGCTCGAAGGCCGTTTCTTCGGCACCATGGCGCTGACCGAGCCGCACGCCGGCTCTTCCCTGTCCGACCTGCGCACCCGCGCCGAGCCGGCCGGTGACGGCAGCTATCGCTTGAAGGGCAACAAGATCTTCATTTCCGGCGGCGACCATCCGCTGTCAGAAAATATCGTGCATATGGTCCTGGCCAAGCTGCCGGACGCCCCGCCCGGCGTAAAAGGCATCAGCTTGTTCATCGTGCCCAAGTTCCTGGTCAATGACGACGGCAGCCTCGGCAAGCGTAACGACGTGATCCTCGCCGGACTGTTCCACAAGATGGGCTGGCGCGGCACCACCTCAACCGCGTTGAACTTCGGAGACAATGGCGACTGCGTCGGCTATCTGGTGGGCGAGCCGCACAAGGGCCTGTCGTACATGTTCCAGATGATGAACGACGCGCGCATTGGCGTCGGCATGGGCGCGATCATGCTCGGCTACGCCGGCTACCTGTACTCGCTCAACTACGCCCGCGAGCGTCCGCAAGGCCGTCTGCCCGATGGCAAGAACCCAGCGTCGGCGCAGGTGTCGATCATTCAGCACACTGACATCAAGCGTATGTTGCTGATGCAGAAAGCCTATGTCGAAGGCTCCTTTGATCTTGGCCTCTATGCCGCGCGCATCGTCGACGAAGAGCAGACTGCGGCAACCGAGGAAGAGCGCAAGAATGCCCACGAGCTGCTGGACCTGCTGACGCCCATCGTCAAATCCTGGCCATCGGAGTTCTGCCTCAAGGCCAACGAGATGGCGATCCAGATTCTCGGCGGCCACGGTTACACCCGTGAATACCCGGTCGAACAGTACTACCGCGACAACCGCCTCAACCCGATTCACGAAGGCACCCACGGTATCCAGTCGCTCGATCTGCTGGCACGCAAGCTGACGCAGAATGGTGGCGCAGGGCTGCGTCAGTTGCTCGGCCTGATCCAGAGCACCTGCAAGCGCGCCGGCGAGTTCAGTTCGCTGGATGCGCTGCGTCAGCCGCTGGAGCAACTCCTGGCGCGCCTGACCGAGGTCACCCAGGCCCTGCTCGGCGATCTGATGGCTGGCAAGATCAACCAGGCACTGGCCAACTCGGCGCTGTATCTGAAAGTCTTCGGTCATGCCGTGATCGGCTGGCGTTGGCTGGAACAGGCAATCCGCGCAGAACAAGGCCTGGCCAAGGGCAACGAGGCGGACGTGGATTTCTACCGCGGCAAGCTCCAGGCTGCACGCTACTTCCTGACCTGGGAGGTGCCGAGCTGCCATCACGACCTGGATCTGCTGGCCGGTCGTGACGACACCTGTCTGAGCATGCAGGAAAACTGGTTCTAACCGGGCACCCGGCACGCGCCGCAGTGGCGCGTGTCGGCCTCTCACCACTCGCCTGCCGCCTAGCAGCGGCACTGCGCCCTCCTCGAAACGCCCGTCGCTCTGCCGGGCTTTTTTGACAGCACGTCAAAACCGCGGGTTAGAATCGCTGGCATGCAGCCTGCATGCTTGCCAGCACTAACCTTCGGAGAGCGCGTTTGGATATCGGCCATATCAACCAACTGTTCTTTGTCGGTGCCCTGTTGGTTGCGGCGAGCATCCTGATGAGCTCTCTGTCGACACGCCTCGGCGTGCCCATCCTTGTCATCTTTCTCGCGGTCGGCATGCTCGCAGGCGTCGACGGTATCGGCGGCATCGTCTTCGACGACTACTCGCTGGCCTTTCTGATCAGCAACCTGGCGCTCGCGATCATCCTGCTCGACGGCGGTATGCGCACCCGCGCCGCCACCTTCCGCGTCGCTCTCTGGCCAGCCTTTTCGCTGGCGACTGCAGGTGTCGTGGTGACTTCCGGCCTGACCGGCCTGGCCGCGGCCTGGCTGTTCGATCTACCGCTGATGCAGGGTCTGTTGATCGGCGCCATCGTGGGCTCCACCGACGCTGCTGTGGTCTTCAACCTGCTCAACGGCCGGGGGCTCAACGAACGGGTCGGTTCGACACTTGAGATCGAGTCGGGCAGCAACGACCCCATGGCCATGTTTCTGACCGTTGCGCTGATCGACATGCTCGCGTCCGGCCAGACCGGGTTCGGCTGGGGCTTCTTCCTCAGCCTGCTGCAACAGTTCGGCATCGGTACCTTGCTCGGCCTGTCCGGCGGCTGGCTGTTGCTGCACCTGATCAACCGTCTTTCGGTGGCGGATGGTCTTTATCCGCTGCTGGCGGTGGCCGGAGGCATCATGATCTATGCGCTCTCCGGCGCTATCGGCGGCAGCGGCATTCTCGCCGTCTATGTCTGCGGCCTGCTGCTGGGCAACCGCCCGATCCGCAACCGCCACGGCATCCTGCACATGTTCGACGGCCTTGCCTGGCTCAGCCAGATCGGCATGTTTCTCGTGCTCGGCCTGCTGCTCACACCCAGCGAGCTGCTGCCCATCGCCCTGCCGGCACTGGGCTTGTCGCTGTGGATGATCCTGTTTGCCCGCCCATTGGCCGTGTTCATCGGCCTGGCACCGTTTCGCAGCTTCCACTTGCGCGAGCGCCTGTTCATTTCCTGGATCGGCCTGCGCGGCGCAGTGCCGGTGATCCTCGCGGTCTTTCCGCTGATGGCCGGGTTGGAAAACGCTCAACTGTTCTTCAACGTGGCGTTCTTCATCGTGCTGGTTTCGCTGCTGCTTCAAGGCACCACGCTGACCTGGGCGGCGAAGAAGGCCAAGGTCGAGGTGCCGCCCTCGCCACTGCCGATCTCCCGCGCCGGGTTGCAGATTCACACCACCAGCCAGTGGGAAATGTTCATCTATCGCCTGACCGCCAAGAAGTGGTGCATCGGCGCCGCGCTGCGTGAGTTGAAGATGCCCACCGGTACACGCATCGCCGCGCTGTTCCGCGGCAAGGCCCTGCTGCACCCATCCGGCAGCACCCGGCTGCAGGTGGACGACATTCTCTGTGTCATCGGCCATGAGGAAGACCTGCCGGCGCTCGGCAAACTGTTCAGCGAGGCGCCACAACGCGGGCGAGACATGCGCTTCTTTGGTGACTTCATCCTCGAAAGCGAGGCCGAAATGAGCGCCCTTGCGGCGCTTTACGGCTTGAAACTTGGCGATGTTGACGGCAACCAGACGATCGGTGAATTCATGGCCGAGCGCGTCGGTGGCAAGCCGGTCACAGGCGATCAGATCGAGTGGAATGGCCTGACCTGGACCATCGCGACCATGGAACACGGCCGGGTGCGCAAGGTCGGCCTGAAGTTTCCCGAGGGCAACAAACCCGGTCCCTCGCTGCATTTCTGATCGCTGAACGAGCGCAACGCCCCGCGCCAGAGCGTTCCGATCTATGGGCTCGCCTCGGCCTCCTGCAGCCCTTAGACTCCGCACTCTTTTCTTCACTCGATAACGTTCATGGCACCCTTGCGTACCCTGTTGCTCGCGACCTTGCTCGCCTTCGCTCCCGCTTCGACCTTCGCCCAGTCCATCCCCGGGCTGACCGGCAGCAAGCCGGCTGCCGAGGAGGCGAAACCCGCACAGCCGAGCGCGGACGACCGCGCCCAACGCCTGGCCGAGCAGGCCGCTACCGCACAACAACGGTTGACCGAACTGAAGGCCGAACTGGCCAGTGCGCCGAAGGAAATTGTCGAGTCCCAGCGGGCGCTGAGCAAACTCAAAGGCATCGACACCAGCGACCTGGCCGACAGGCTGGCCAAGCTGAAGGTCCCGGCACTGGAGCAGCGCCTGGCCGAACGCGTCGAGGAGCTATCGACCTGGCAAACGGCTCTGACCGCCGCCAACAGCATGATCATCAGCGCGCAAACCCGCCCCGAGCGCGCCCAGGCCGACATCAGCAAATCGCAGACACGGATCGACGAGATCAACAATCTGCTCAAGACCGGCCGTGAAGGCGGCAAGCCGCTGAGTGATGAACGCCGCGAACTGCTTGCAGCAGAGAAATCCGCACTCAATGCCCAGATCGACTTGCGCCGCAACGAGCTGGCCGGCAACAGCCTTCTGCAGGACTTGGGCATCGCCCGCCGCGATCTGCTGTCCGAACGCATCACCCGCGCCGAGCGCGAAACCATGGCGCTGCAGGCGGCCATCAACGACAAGCGTCGCGAGGAATCCGAACAAACGGTTGCCGAGTTTTCACTGAAAGCCGAGAAGGCCGGCTCCGACAAGCTGCTGCCGGCCGAAAGCGCCGAGAACAAGCGCCTGTCTGGCTACCTGCTACGCGCCACCGAGCGGCTCAACGACCTGACCCAGCTAAACCTGCAGACCCGACAACAGCTCGACACACTCAACCAGGCCGATCAGGCGCTGGAAGAGCAGATCGCTGTGCTTGAGGGCAGCCTGCTGCTGTCGAAGATTCTTTATCAACAGAAGCAGGCCCTGCCGCAACTGACGCTGGACAAGGACCTCGCCGATGAAATCGCTGACATTCGCCTCTACCAGTTCGAACTGAACCAGCGCCGTGAAACCGCGGGCAATGTCGAGGACTATGTCGAGCAGCAACTCGCCAACCAACCCCCCGGCGAGGTGACGCCTGAGCTGCGCAGTGCGCTGCTGGAGCTGGTTCGCACCCGCAGCGAGCTGCTTGATCGGCTCAACCACTCACTGAACGCCCTGCTCAGCGAATCGATCACGCTGCAGCTGAATCAGCGCCAGCTACAGAGCAAGGCAGAAGCCTTGCGCAACACGCTGGACGAGCAGATGTTCTGGATTCCCAGCAACCGCCCGCTGGACCTGGACTGGTTCAAAAGCGTGCCGACGCTGCTCGATCGCCAGTTGCGCGCAATGCCGTGGGGCTCGGCATTCGGTGCGCTGGGCGCCGGTCTGATCGAGCGGCCGTTGTTCTTCGTGCCGCTACTGCTGCTGATCGGCGTGCTGCTCTGGCGCCGCAACGCGATCAACGCCAAGCTCGACTCGTTAAGCGCTGACATCGGTCATTTCCGCCATGACAGCCAGCTACACACGCCCTTGGCACTGCTCTTGAACCTGCTGCTGGCATTGCCGGGGGCCCTCTTCCTCGCCCTGTGCGGCTATCTGCTGCAGATGGACGGACGCGGGCAGAACATCAGCCTGGGTGCCGCGTTCTATCAAATGGCCCAGGCCTGGCTGGTGTTCTACAGCGCCTACCGCATGCTCTCGCCCAATCGCGTCGCCGAGGCGCACTTCGGCTGGTTCCGGCCGCAGGTGGCATTCCTGCGCAACGAAATCCGGCGGCTGGGCCTGGTGGTCATGGCGCTGGTGGCCGTGGTGGCAATTGCCGAGCATCAGCCGGCCGGCCTGGTCGACGACGTGGTCGGCATCGTCGTGGTGCTGGTCTGTTTTGCGCTGATGAGCTGGCGCCTGATGCGCCTGCTGCGCAAGGGCCCGTCGAGCCAGAACGCGCCGCCGGTGCGGCGTTTCATCGGCCTGCTGTTCAGCGTGTTGCCCCTGGCGCTGATGCTGGTGGTGGGTTTCGGCTATTACTACACGGCCTTGAAACTGACAGGTCGCTTGATCGACACCTTGTATCTGCTGCTGGCCTGGATCGTCATCGAAGCGACGCTGATCCGCGGCCTGACTGTGGCCGCACGACGCCTCGCCTATCAGCGGGCGCTGTCCAAGCGCGAAACCCAGACCGACGAGGCGATGGACAACAGCGAGTCAACCGGCGACACCGCGCTGGATATCGAGCAGGTCAACCAGCAGTCGCTGCGCCTGACACGACTGGCGATGTTCGGCCTGTTCTTTGTGGTGCTCTACTGGGTCTGGGCCGACCTGATCAGTGTCGTCTCGTACCTGGATAATGTGGTGCTCTACGAATTCGTCAGTGGTACCGGCGATGCGGCCACCACCAACGCGATCACGCTGAACAACTTGCTCGGCGCCCTGCTGATTGTCGCCATTACCATAGCGGTGGCACGCAATCTGCCGGGACTTCTGGAAGTGCTGGTGCTGTCGAAAATGCATCTGGCGCAGGGTAGCGCCTATGCCACCACGACCCTGCTGTCGTACCTGCTGGCCGGTATCGGCATCGTATCCACGCTGTCGACCCTTGGCGTCAGCTGGGACAAATTGCAGTGGCTGGTGGCTGCGCTTTCTGTGGGCCTCGGCTTCGGCATGCAGGAGATCTTCGCCAACTTCATTTCCGGCCTGATCATCCTCTTCGAACGCCCGGTACGGATCGGCGACGTGGTGACCATCGGCAACCTGTCGGGTACGGTCAGCCGCATACGTATCCGCGCCACCACCATCACCGACTTCGACCGCAAAGACATCATTGTCCCGAACAAGACCTTTATCACCGGCCAACTGGTGAACTGGTCGCTGAGCGACACCGTCACCCGCGTGACGATCAAGGTCGGCGTGGCCTATGGTTCGGATCTGGATCTGGCCAGGAAACTGCTCTACAAAGCCGCCCAGGAAAACCCGCGAGTGCTCAAGGATCCGGAGCCACTGGTCCTGTTCCTCAACTTTGGCGAAAGCACGCTGGATCACGAGTTGCGTATCCACGTGCGCGACCTTGGCGACCGCAACCCGGCAACCGACGAGATCAACCGCTATATCGACCGCGAGTTTTCCAAGGCGGGGATCAATATCGCGTTCCGTCAGGTCGATGTGTTCCTGAAGAACCTTGACGGCAAAGTGCTGCAGCTGGGTACAGCGCCGCGGTTGAATCAACCTGACGACAAGCCAAGCGCGCCGCCAGCCGACAGCCAGTCCTGAGGAACATCAACGGCGGCCTGGCACTCCAAAACCTGAGCGCGCCCGTAACCGGGCGCCGACCCGCACATTGCCGGAGCCGCTGTGAAAACGCTTACCGAGCTGCAGTTCGACAATCGCTTCGCCCGCCTTGGAGACGTGTTCTCCACCGAGGTCACACCCCAGCCGCTAGTAGAGCCGCGACTTGTGGTCGCCAGCGAAGCCGCGATGGGCTTGCTCGATCTCGACCCACCCAGCCGCGACGATCCGCTGTTCACCGAGCTGTTCTCAGGCCACAAGCTCTGGGCCACGGCGCAGCCGCGGGCGATGGTCTATTCCGGCCACCAGTTCGGCAGCTACAACCCGCAGCTGGGTGATGGACGTGGCCTGCTGCTCGGTGAAGTGGTCAACGAGGCCGGTGAACACTGGGATCTGCACCTTAAAGGCGCCGGCATGACGCCCTATTCCCGCATGGGTGATGGCCGTGCTGTGCTGCGTTCATCGATTCGCGAGTTCCTGGCCAGTGAGCATCTGCATGCGCTGGGCATTCCCAGTTCCCGCGCGCTCTGCGTGACCGGTTCGGATACGCCGGTCTACCGTGAGCGCCAAGAGCGCGGCGCGATGCTGATGCGCCTCGCGCCCAGCCATGTGCGCTTCGGCCATTTCGAATTCTTCTACTACACCAAGCAGCACGACGAGCTGAAGAAGCTGCTCGATCATGTCGTCGAGAGCCACTTCTCCGAATGCCTGGAGCACCCGGAGCCTTACCACGCCTTCTTCCGTGAAGTACTGGAGCGCACCGCCGAGATGGTCGCCAAATGGCAGGCCTACGGCTTCTGCCACGGCGTGATGAACACGGACAACATGTCCATCCTCGGCATCACGTTCGACTTCGGGCCCTACGCCTTTCTCGACGACTTCGATGCGCGCTTCATCTGCAATCATTCCGACCACGCCGGTCGGTACTCCTACGAGAATCAGGTGCCAATTGCGCACTGGAATCTCGCCGCGCTGGCGCAGGCACTGACGCCCTTTATCGCCATCGAACAACTGCGCGCAACCATGGACCTGTTCCTGCCGATCTACGAAGCGGCGTGGCTGGATCTGATGCGCAAGCGGCTGGGCTTGCAGACCGCCGAGGACAGCGACAAAGAGTTGATTCAGCGCTTGCTGCAATTGATGCAGAGCAGCGCCATCGACTACACGCGCTTCTTCCGCGAACTCGGCGACAGCCCGGCAGAGCTGGCCCTCGCGCGGCTGCGCGAGGATTTCATCGACATCACGGCTTTCGATGACTGGGCCACCACCTACCGCCAACGTAGCGAACAGGCGGGAGCCGATCATGAGGCGCGCCGGGCACGCATGCACGCGGCCAACCCGAAGTACATCCTGCGCAATTACCTGGCGCAAAAAGCAATCGAGGCCGCCGAGGCCGGCGACTACGGCCCGGTGCGCGAGCTGCACGAGGTGCTAAGCCGCCCCTTCGACGAGCAGCCAGGCATGGAGCGCTACGCTGAGCGTCCTCCGGAGTGGGGCAAGCACCTGGAAATCAGCTGCTCATCCTGAGTCCGGGACTGCGCAATATGCTGCGCATTGTTTAACCGCTGAACCTGGCCACCCCTGCTGCAAGTCGCACAGTCGCAGGGCTTGAGCGCACTTGCGCCAAACCTTGCGCAGCGCTCGGCAGAAAGTTGCCCAGCTAAATGTGAGCCGTCCCCCACTCGGGCTGAAACATAGAACGGAATCCGATCTAAGCTACTGATCTACATATACTTTTATACTTTGGCATGCACCTTGTACTAATGTTTGGGCCATTCCGGCACTCAACAAGGCAAGGAGAGCGTTCATGCCAACACCAGCGTATCTGTCCCTCGAAGGCACCAAGCAAGGCCTGATCACCGCAGGCACTTTCACCGAGGACTCGGTCGGCAATATTTTCCAGGAAGGACACGAAGACCAGATTCTGGTGCAGGCCTTCCAGCACCAGGTCATCATCCCGCGTGACCCGCAGTCCGGCCAACCAACCGGCCAGCGCGTTCACAAGCCGCTGATGATCACCAAAGTATTCGACAAGTCGTCGCCTCTGATCTTTAACTCCCTGACTTCCGGCGAGCGACTGAACAAGTGCCGGCTGGAGTGGTACCGCACGTCTTCGACGGGTACTCAGGAGCACTATTTCACCATCGAACTGGAAGACGCGGTAATTGTTGACGTGCAGTCACGCATGCCCAACTGCCAGGATCCGAACATGTCCCACTTCACTCATCTGGAAGACGTGTACTTCACCTACCGCAAAATCGTCTGGACCCACGAAGTCTCCGGCACTTCCGGCTCTGATGACTGGCGCACCCCGATCTCGGCATAAGCCCTGATCAGGCCTCGCGGCTACGGTTAGTTCACATCGGCCAGGGTTACCTGGCCGATGCGTTTTCAGCCGACGGATGCGGTAAACAACGTAGTGCTTCACACGACGGTTTCACCAAAGGAGCGAAAATAGCTCCAAGATTTCTGCGGAGCTGGATGCTTTCCAATCCGCTGCACAGCTTGCATGTAATACATGCATTGCCGCCTTGCGAACCGTTATCGGATCGCTGCCATGGACTGGTTACAAAGGAACAGGGAATGTTCAATCCGGCCAACGATACGCATTTCAGCCTAATTGTTGAAGGCGTCCAACATGACCTGCAGGTACTCGAATTCAAAGGGCGAGAGGCCATCTCGCAGCTCTTCGCGTTCGATCTCGAACTGGTCAGCGAATGCTCCGATCTCGATCTGGAAAGCCTGCTGCACCAGCGCGCCTTTCTAACCCTGTCTCCAGCCGGCAGGGGAATCCATGGCCTGATTTACAGCGCCGCACAAGGCAATTCTGGAAAACGCCTGACACGCTATCGCGTCACATTGCGTCCACAGCTCGCCTACCTGTCTCACCGCACCAACCAACGCATCTTTCAGCAACTCTCGGTACCGCAGATCATCGCCAAGGTGCTTGATGAGCACGGCATCCTTGCTGGCGATCGTCACCGTTTCGATCTTGGTCCGGTGCTCTACCCCAAGCGGGACTACTGCGTTCAGTACGACGAAACGGATCTTCAGTTCATCCAACGCCTCTGTGAAGAAGAAGGCATTCACTACCACTTCCAGCACAGCGAAACCGGCCACATGCTGGTATTTGGTGATGACCAGACGGTGTTCCCGACGCTTGCCTCCGTTGCCTATCAGCAGGACAGCGGTATGGTCGCCGATAAGCCGGTCATCAAGCGCTTCGGCGTGCGCGTCGAGACCCGTACCGGCCGTGTCACCCGGCGCGATTACGACTTCGAAAAACCTCGCCTGACGATAGAAGCGGCAGTTCAGAGCAGCACTCAGCCGGACCTCGAGGACTACGACTATCCAGGCCGCTTCGTTGATCGCGAGCGAGGCAAGCATCTATCCCGGCGTACTCTGGAGCGGCACCGCCACGATTTCGAGTTGGCCGAGGGCGTGAGCGACCAACCACTGCTGGCCTCCGGACATTTTCTTCCCCTAGCCGATCATCCCCGCGCCGACTGGAGCCAGCTGTGGCTGCTTACCGCTATCCACCATGAAGGCAAGCAACCGCAAGTCCTCGAAGAGTCAGTCACCGAGGCATCGCTCCCGCACGCACCAACCCTCTCTTCCCTTAGGGAAGAGCGCTGGAGCGCCGGGCTAAGGGATGAGGAGCTGGAGGGTATAATCCAAGGATTCGGAGCCAGCAGTTTCACCCAGGGCTACCGCAACCACTTCACCGCCACGCCCTGGGCTGCCCCCTTCCGGCCCGCACTCAATCACCCCAAACCCCGCATTCTAGGCAGCCAGAGCGCGGTAGTGACCGGCCCGGCTGGCGAAGAAATCCATTGCGACAAATACGGCCGAGTGAAGGTGCAGTTCTTCTGGGATCGTGAAGGCCAAGCCAATGAACACACCAGCTGCTGGCTGCGCGTCTCGTCCGGCTGGGCCGGCGACCGCTACGGCGGCATTGCTATCCCCCGCGTCGGCATGGAAGTGCTGGTCACCTTTCTCGAAGGCGATCCCGACCAGCCATTGATCACAGGCTGCCTATATCACAAGGAACACGTCGTCCCGTACGACCTGCCAACCAACAAGACTCGCAGCGTGTTCAAGACGCTGAGCTCGCCCGGTGGAGACGGCTACAACGAACTGCGCATCGAAGACCGCAAGGGCGCCGAACAGATCTACCTCCACGCCCAGCGCGATTGGGACGAGAACATCGAACACGACCAGAAGATCCGCGTCGGCCACGAGCGCCACGACACCGTTGAGGCCAACAGCTACAGCGAGTTCAAGGCCGAAGAACACCGCACCACCCACGCAGATCGCAAAACCGAAGTCCGCGCCAACGACCACCTGACTGTTGGCGGCAACCAACATGTGAAGATCGGCAGCGGACAGATCATCGAGGCGGGCAATGAAATTCATCTCTCCAGCGGCCTCAAGGTGGTGCTCGAAGCCGGCAGCGAACTGACCTTCAAGGCTGGTGGCAGCTTTATCAAGCTTGATGCGAGCGGCATTACGATGGTCGGGCCTTTGATCAAGATGAACTCGGGGGGAAACCCAGGCACCGGCTCAGGCGCGGCGCCGGTGCTGCCGGGACAAGTCAAGTCGGCAGATGCGGATGCGCCAGGGATGCCATTGGAAGCTCTGGTGAAGCAAAACATGTTGTTTCGCAGTACCCGCGCGGGGATCTGTGAAGTATGCGACGCCGCCAAGACATCAAAGGGAGATAGGGCATGAGCTCCGTAATGCCCGATGGGAACGGCTTCATTCTGTTGGATGGTGCACGATACAAGCACGCAACGGCATGGCTTTATCAGCACTTTCCTAGCCATCAACCAACACCGCTCCTCCTGGGTACGGCCTATGAAGCCATCGCCGACGGGGGGCCTATCCTGCTTGATGCTTCAGTCGGCAGCATGGCCTATGAAGCCTGGCGTCACGGAGCCGAAATCAAGGATGGGCTTTGGCTGGAAAGCACTGCATCAATGGACGACATGCAGCGCATCCTGCGGCGACGCCTCCGCGTTTTCACGCCCGAACATGGTGAGTTTTGGCTGCGCTTGGGTGACGCCCGACCACTCTATCAGGCATGGCAGCGCGGAGTGCAATGGCCAGAAGGGTTCTGGCATCGAATCTCACGCGTATGGCTTCATCACGAAGGCAAAACTTTCTGTGCGTGGCAAAACGAACACCCAGAAAATGATGGCGCGCCAGCCGAGTGTGGCCTCGCAGCGCAAATGACTCTCGACTGGCGACTGCTCGAAGCGCTCGCGGAGCAGAACGACACGGCACAGGAGGCTCTTCTATGACTGCTCAAATGCCAGGCCCATCCAGCCTGACGGTTGCAGGCTGCCCCCTTCTTAGCGCCGTACTGCCGTTGCGCTACGCACTCGGGCCAACGCAAGCAGTTGATACCGCAGCCTACAATCTGCCCGTCATGCAGGGCAACTTTCCCGCTATTGGTGATTCCTTCGAGCCCTTGCAAGGCCGCCCTCTTAACTACACCGCTCGCCTTTTGCGTGATGGCTGGTTATACGTTTGGCAAAACACCCTGCAGCAATTAGTCGAGTACCGAGTCAGCCAAGCAACCTTTTCCCAGACAGCCCGTGGCGGGAAGGTCATTGACGGACGTAGTTTGCCTTATCTACTCCTCCCGGCCGGGACACCAGCTATGTTGTCTTGGTCGCCACGACAATGGTCCGATACGTCGTTCGCGGCAGCCAAAAGCGAAACAGAGGTACGCCAACGAGTGATGCGTACCATCACTCCAGGAGCGGGGCCCTTCAGTGGCCAGGCACGTAACGTCCATGAGCGTATCGGCGACTACATGGACGCCAACTGGTATGGCTGGAGCTGCGAACCATCCACTGCTCATCGTCCAGCCTGGCCACAACTGCTGGAGGATATGCAACGGTGCGAACAGCAGTCTTATGCCTTAATCGACGACCCATGGGGCGTACTGCTGGATCTGGCTGAATTACTCCGCGCCCGCCAACAAGCCTTCAAAGTCACCCGGGAAGTCCGTGGCGAAGATTGGGCCATGGCCGGTGTACTCAAGTCTCTGGCCGATAGCGATTCGCAAATTGGCGGGCAGCTACGAAACATGACCAGTTACGGCAAATTGCAAACCGCCTGGCAGGAGCAAACTCAGGAAGAGGATGCATACAGTGCCGATGTACGTCGTCTCAGTGAGCTCTGGTCAGCATGGTTCAGCACTCTGGCACAACGTGGTCCCGCGAGCCTAGATACCGCTTGTGGCCATTTCGACATTACCCAGCCGGGTCCACGAACAGAGCTTGAGCTGCACTTCGCCGCGGCGTGTCTTGGTCCAGCGACAACCGGCCCGGGTGCTCAAGCCATCTCTAACGCCCTAATGCTTCAGCAACAAGCAGGTAAACCCTGGCTGGTCTGGTCACTATTGGGACTAGGTAAGCGCCTGGGTATTGGCGAGATCTACACCATTGTCGGGCTCGCCGATGGCGCCAGAGACAATGGCGCTAGCGCCCTGACTGAAGCTCGCAAGGTGGCGGAACGACTTAACCAGGCGGCCGAACAACTGACTCGGCATATTCAGGTATCGGCACGGGAGGCGCTGTTCGCCGCCCTTGCCCCAATTGCTGGTGTAGGCCTGCGACAAGCCAATGATGGCACCAAGGCTGCCGGACGCCTCTATTTGGCCGCCGCGCTGGCGCGCAGTCAGCAGCGCCTGGCTATCGAGGCCGTCAGTCAGCGCCAAGTCGGGGAGTGGATGAGCGACCTGATGGGCACACGACCCCAACTGCCCGCCGAGCTCAGGCCCACACAATTAAGCGTTGCGGTCAGTGATGCCTTGCCGTTCTTCCGGCTGCTGCCGGCCAAAGACCTGCCCGCATTGACCGGGCACTTGGCAGCCGACGTCAATCTCAAGGGAATGCTCGACCTTAGCAAGAGCGGGTTGGAAAAGGCTCCGGTCAAGTGTTTGGTCGCCCTAGTCGCGGGGATGAATTTTGTTTGGGGCGGGGCACAGCTAACCGAAAAGCAGTCCGGTAAAAGCTGGCTGAGTTTTACGGGAGGGGCTTTTGGTGTTGCTTCTGCTACATCCGCGATAGCACAAAAAGTTGCCGAAGTAGACTGGGAAGCCACCACCAAGATTGCAGGCACCCAGTCTCTTTCGTCTCAAGCCGCTCTGGCCAAAGCCTTGAACATCGGCGCAAGCACCGCTTTATTGCAATCTGTCACCTCAGGCTTTGATGTAATGGTCTTCAGTATTGAGGCGTTGGAGTCCTACCAAGCCGGCGATATCGATACCGCGAGTATTAATGCCGGGCTTTCCCTGGCCTCAGCCGCCAACCTGCGTTTGTACGTGCAGAGTTTTCGGTCGATACGCGCCGCCCGTGCGGCGGTAATCGCCGGAGAGGCTGCAGCCATAGGACGAGGGGTTAGCGTCGTCCCGCACCTAGCCACCCGCGCATTGGGCTGGACCCTGCTGATTGTCGGTGGAGTGATCGCCCGGCAATATACTCAAGACACGCCACTGGAAACCTGGGTCAAGCGCACCCGCTTTGGTATCCGCCCTGCCGACTGGGCTGATAGTTACGAACAATCGATGACCGAGCTTTATAAAATCGTCTTCCCCATCAGCTTCCAGGCTTACCGTTTCAACGAGCTGAATCCCTATCACGGCATGCAGACCATCACCTATGTACTGCTGCGCCTACCGGGCAGGGATACCCTGACCGACGAGATGATCCACTTCAAGGGGCACGAAACGTGGGGCACCTTTCTTGGCTTCGGCGGAACCCGCAAGGCGGTGGAATGGACGGGTAGAGATTTCGATCATCACGGCGGAACCCGAGTCAGGACCGAGCCTGGCGTTGCTGTCTACCGCCGCGTTTACCATGAAAAAAACGGCAACGAACTCGATGCCATTCATGGCGAACTGAGCTATTCGCCCATCGAAGGCCTGACCCTGCCACCTATCGAGATCAAGGAGCTCGCATGGCTGTAAGCGACCTGATCCAACGAGCTCGCGCCCGCTTCGGGCAAGCGCCCAGCATGCTGTTGCGCGCAGACCAGTCCACGGGGGAAAAGCCTTGGGAAATGTTCGTTACCGACGAACATACCGAGCACTATTTGGCCCTTAAGACAGGAGGCGATACTGATAGGGGAATGCTTACTGGCGTATTGGGCGGCGTTGGCGGAGCAGCCACAATCCTCATGAGTGCCATTCTGATCCTGACGGGGAGAATAGATGGCGTTTGGATTGGACTGACATTGGCTGTCATCTTGTTCATCGTCCCCTTTCTCTGGGAAACCCGTCGCCCACTTCCCCTGCCGATTCTCTTCAACCGCCGTACCCGCGAGGTCTATTTCGACCACAACGGTGAGCTCTACCACAGCCCATGGGACGATATTCAAGCGCTGGCCGGCGAGTACGTGATGGTCGGCCCCCATACCGGCGGTATTCGTAACGCTTCACTGGAAGTTCTTGTGCGCCGATTGGGGGAGCCGGATAAAGCGCTGCTCGTCAGTCTCGGGCTGCCCATGAGCAAGACGCTGCAGATGCAAGAAGGCTTCTGGGAGTGGCTGCGTGCCTATATGGATAACGGCCCTTGGTTTGATGAAAACGGCCAACGCAGCGAGTCGGATGCCTATATCAAGGAAATGCTCAAGGCCAGCAATATCAAAGGTACTGACTGGCACTCACTGACGCTGGCCAAGATAGCCAAGAAGAAAGCCACCAATGGCGGCAAGAACTACCTGGAGTGGACCGATGCCTTCATGCTGGTCTGGGAGGTGCTGCATTACCCCATAAACTGGCTACACGAGTACACCTACACAATCGCCAAACGCCGCTCACGCAACCGCTGGCCACAGATTGTGAACGAGCGCCTGCAACCCGATGGTCCAACCACGCGATTGATCGATCTGGAGCGTGAACGGGGGCTAGATGTATAACCGGCCCTCTGCCGCAATAAGTCACCTCCCAGCCAGGGCACAGATATACCTGCCGCGCTAATTCATGAGCGGCCGCCTTCACTCCGGCACCTCCACGCACACATGAATCGCATCATGCCGCCAATACTCCACGTCGCAATCGATCAACCGATCATGCTGGTCGCGGTTGAGGCGGGTGATGCGCAGGGCTGGGCTTCCGGGGGCGGTGCGTAGTGTTGAGGCCGCTTCGGGGTGTAAGGCTGTAGGGACCATGTCGAAACGGACGCGGCCGTAGTGGATGTCGTATTCGCTGGCGTAGAGCTCAGTCAGCGAGCGGGTCAGGTCGTGGTGGAGGATGCCTGGGAAATAACTGGGGTTCAGGTAGTGTTCGACGTAGAGCACTAGGCGGCCATCGATACGCCGGGCACGGCGGATCTGGATGACGCCGGATAACGCCGGCAATCCCAGTCGCGCGCACATGTCTGCCGCAGCGGGCACCAACCGGGCCGACAGGACCTCCGTCGCTGGGGTCCGACCCTGCTCTTGAACCATGGCGTGAAAGTGGCTACGCACGAGCGGGTTGTAGGCAATCCGAGGCGGGGAGACGAACCAGCCTCGACGATCCTCGCGGTAGATCAGCCCCTGTGATTCCAGCTGGCCCAGCGCCTCGCGCAGCGTGATACGCGTGGTATCGAACAGCTCGCTGAGCTTGCGCTCAGACGGTAGCTGGCCACTGGGCTGGAGCAACCCGTGGGCGATCTGCTCCTGCAAGGACCGGCAGATTGCCGTAACCGCTCGCGGTGCTTCGTCACGCATCACTTACCCCCCAAACTGGTCCAGACCAGTGCCAAAGCGGAGCGATTGCTCCCATCATTTTTTGGCTGAAGCCGACTTTCAGGCTAGGCAAGCTAAATGACCGGCGCATGACATCAGCGTGTAAAGCAGCCTATTTGCGTCTGCTCTGGCCCGATCAAGCGTATCGGTGAAAACAGATGAAACCGCGCCAAGCAAGGCGCTCAGCCTGAGCTAGGCTTGCTACGGCACTCCTGTCGCGGTGTCGCTCTAACGGGCGGCGGCGGAGGCAACGACATCAAAATGTCATTTGCACCCCCTAGATTGGCTCCAGTCTTGCTGATCTAGACCAAACTGACCTGCGAAAGGAGCTTCTGATGAAACGACTGCTGCTGGCATCACTGCTGGGATCGGCGATTGCCTTGGCGACATCGGCAAACGCTGCACAAACGGACCTGAAAGGCCTCGAAGAGGCGGCGCGTGCGGAAGGTGAGGTCAACAGCGTCGGCATGCCGGACAGCTGGGCCAACTGGAAGGGCACCTGGCAGGACTTGGAGAAGAAATACGGCCTCAAGCACATGGACACCGACATGAGCTCGGCGCAGGAGATCGCCAAGTTCGCCGCCGAGAAAGACAACGCCACGGCCGACATTGGCGACGTTGGCGCCGCGTTCGGGCCGATTGCCGTACAGCAGGGCGTCACCCAGGCCTACAAGCCAAGCACCTGGGAGCAGATCCCTGAGTGGGCCAAGGACAAGGACGGCCACTGGATGCTGGCCTACACCGGATCGATCGCCTTTATCGTCAACAAGCAACTGGTCGACAAGGCACCGACCTCCTGGGCCGAGCTAAAGGATGGCAAGTACAAGGTCGCCATCGGTGACGTCAGCGCGGCTGCTCAGGCCGTAAACGGAGTACTGGCGGCCGCCATCGCCAACGGTGGTGACGAAACGAATATCCAGCCGGGTCTGGATTACTTCGCCGAAATCGCTAAGCAGGGCCGCCTGTCGTTGTCGAACCCAACGATCCAGACGCTCGAGCGCGGCGAAGTGGAAGTCGGCGTGGTCTGGGATTTCAATGGTCTGTCCTACCGCGACCAGATCGACCCGAGCCGCTTCGAAGTGCTAATCCCCTCCGATGGTTCAGTGATTTCCGGCTACACGACCATCATCAACACATGGGCCAAGCACCCCAACGCCGCCAAACTGGCGCGTGAGTACATCCTCTCCGATGCCGGGCAGATCAACCTGGCCAAGGGCAACGCGCGGCCAATCCGTGCCGAGCACCTGACCCTGCCGGCCGATGTGCAGGCCAAGCTGCTGTCGAACGAGCAGTACGCCAAGGTCAAGCCCATCGAGAATGCCGAAGCCTGGGAAGCGACCTCCAAGGCGCTGCCGCAGCAGTGGCAGGAAAACGTGATCATCGAGATGGAGTGAGGCATCGACGGGGAGGGTGGGCTGACGCACACCCTCCCCATCTACTCACTTCCTTCAACAGGAACGCCTCATGCGCAAAGCCATCCTCGTGATCCTCGACGGCCTGAGCTATTCGGTAGCCGAGCACGCGCTGGGGCACCTCCAAGCGTATTGCATGGCCGGGCGCGGCGCCTTGTATCGGCTGCAGTGCGAGCTGCCCGCGCTGTCTCGACCGCTGTATGAGTGCATCCTCACCGGCGTGCCGCCCATTGAAAGTGGCATCGTGCACAGCGATGTGGTACGGCTGTCCACCGAACGCAGCATCTTCCACTACGCGCAAGATGCCGGGAAAAGCACGGCGGCCGCGGCTTATCACTGGGTCAGCGAGCTCTACAACCGCGCGCCGTTTCACGCCGCGCGCGACCGTCACAGCGAGACCCCGGAGCTGCCGATCCAGCACGGGCATTTCTACTACGAAGACCATTACCCGGACTCACATCTGTTTGCCGACGCGGAAAGCCTGCGACTGCGGCATAAGCCTGACTTCCTGCTAGTGCACCCAATGAATATCGACGATGCCGGCCACAAGCACGGCCTGGATTCGTCTCAATACCGCAACGCGGCGCGGCGCGCCGACATCCTGCTGGCGGAGTATCTGCAGCCTTGGCTGGATCACGGCTATCAAGTGCTGGTCACTGCCGACCACGGCATGAACAACGATCGTTCCCATAACGGCTTGTTGCCGGAAGAGCGTGAAGTGCCGTTGTTTGTTTTCGGCTCGGCGTTCAGCCTCGACCCGGCCGCCCGCCCGAAACAGACCGAGCTGTGCGGCACGCTGTGCGAGCTGCTCGGCGTAGCCCACGACAAACCGCTGTGCCAGGAGCTGCTGATATGACCGCGCCGCTCCAGAACAACCTCAAGACCGCGGCCATACGCGACCATGCAGCTCCGACCGCCGTCAGCCGCAGGCCAACACGTGGCAAACACCTGGCGCTGCTCTGCCTGCTGCCTTTCGCGTTGTTCTTTTTTGCCTTTCAGATCGCCCCGCTGCTGTGGGTGACGGTCAACAGCCTGAACACGCCCGAAGGCTGGGGCCTGGCCAATTTCCAGAAGATCTTCGGCTCGAAGTTCTACCTGCAAGCCATCAAACACAGTCTGCAAATCTCTTTCTGGTCGAGCCTGTTCGGCATCGTCATTGCGATCCTCGGCAGTTACTCGCTGCGTCAGGTTGATTCCAGACTGCGTGACTTCGTCATGGCGTTCTCCAACATGACCAGCAACTTCGCGGGCGTACCGTTGGCCTTCGCGTTTGTCATCCTGCTCGGTTTCAACGGGGCGCTAACGCTCCTGCTCAAGCAGGCCGGGATCATCGAGGACTTCAACCTCTACTCCAAGACTGGCCTGATCGTGCTCTACACCTATTTCCAGATCCCGCTGGGTGTATTGCTGCTCTACCCCGCGTTCGACGCGCTGCGCGAGGACTGGCGAGAATCGGCCTCACTGCTCGGTGCCGGCACCTGGAGCTACTGGCGCTACATCGGCCTGCCGGTGCTGACCCCCGCATTGCTCGGCACCTTCGTCATCCTGCTGGCTAACGCGCTGGGCGCCTATGCCACTGTCTACTACCTCACCACCGGCAACTTCAACGTGTTGCCGATCCGCATCGCGGCGATGATCTCCGGTGACATTTCCCTGGATCCAAACATGGCCAGTGCCTTGGCGATGGTGCTGGTGGGGCTGATGGCAGTAATCACCGTGGCGCACCAGCTGCTGCTACGGAGGAGCTACCATGCGGGCCACTGAAGCCAGGCGCGGCCTGCTTTACCACCGTATCGTGGTATGGCTGCTGTTTCTGATCTTGCTGCTGCCTCTGGCGGCAACCTTTCTCTACTCGATCTCCAGCAGTTGGTCGGCGACTATCCTGCCGGATGGGCTGACCTTCGACTGGTATCTGCAACTGTGGAGTGAAGAGCGCTTCCTGCGTGCCTTCGGCCAGTCCTTGCTGGTCTGCTTCGGCGCCCTGGCGCTGGCGGTGGTGCTGATCCTGCCGCTGCTGTTCGTGGTGCATTACCACTTCCCGAAGCTCGACGGCCTGATGAACATCCTGATCCTGCTGCCCTTCGCGGTGCCGCCGGTGGTGTCCTCGGTCGGGCTTTTACAGCTGTATGGCTCGGGACCGCTGGCGATGGTCGGTACGCCGTGGATCCTGATCGGGGCCTACTTCACCATCGCCCTGCCGTTCATGTATCGCGCGATCAGCAACAACCTGCAGGCGATCAACCTGCGCGACCTGATGGATGCCGCTCACCTGCTCGGCGCCAGCACCTGGAAGGCAGCCTTTCTGGTGGTGCTGCCCAACTTGCGCAAAGGGTTAATGGTATCGCTGTTTCTGTCCTTCTCCTTTCTGTTCGGCGAATTCGTCTTTGCCAACCTGCTGGTGGGCACGCGCTATGAAACCCTACAGGTGTACCTGAACAACATGAAAAACAGCAGCGGCCACTTCAACAGCGCGCTGGTGATTTCCTATTTCTTCTTTGTGCTGGTGTTTACCTGGGCGGCGACTCGGCTGAATCGTGAGCGCACAGCATGACGGCTCGAGCAGTTTCGTAGGGTGGGTTTTAGTTCCGAGAGGTGGGCGTTAGCCCTCGAGATAGACGGTGGGCTGAAGCCCACCCTACACAGGTATGCAGCTGAGTCCGTCGAGCGTGCCCCGGGAGGCCCAGCTCTTTCAAACTGATCCATGCCACCGCAGCGGCAATTCGAGACAGGAACCCTCATGAGCTACCTTTCCATTCGCGGCCTGCATAAATCATTTGGCGATACCCAGGTCTTCAGCGACATCAATTGCGAAGTCGCCAAGGGTGAGCTGATCACCCTGCTCGGCCCGTCTGGCTGCGGTAAATCCACGCTGCTGCGCTGCATCGCCGGATTGACCGAGGTGGACGGCGGGCAGATCTTGCTCGACGGCGAGGACCTCGTGCCGCTGTCTCCACAAAAGCGCCAGATCGGCATGGTGTTCCAGAGTTATGCGCTGTTTCCCAACATGACGGTGGAGCAGAACGTCGCCTTCGGCCTGCGCATGCAGAGCATCGCCCGAGACGAGAGCACACGGCGGGTGAGCGAGGTGCTGGCGATGGTCGAGCTGAATGATTTCGCCCGTCGTTATCCGAGCCAGCTTTCCGGCGGCCAGTGCCAACGCGTGGCCTTGGCGCGTTCGCTGGTGACCCGCCCTCGCCTGTTGCTACTAGACGAGCCCTTGTCAGCGCTGGATGCACGCATCCGTAAGCATCTGCGTGAGCAGATCCGCGCGATCCAGCAGGAGTTGGGACTGACGACCATTTTCGTCACTCATGATCAGGAGGAAGCCCTGACCTTGTCGGACCGCATCCTGCTGATGAACGTCGGCCGCATCGTCCAGAGCGCCGATGCCGAAACCCTCTACACCGCACCAGTGGATGCCTTCGCCGCCGGCTTTATCGGCAACTACAACCTGCTCGCCCCGGACATCGCCTCGCGATTGCTGCAACGCCCGGTTGATGCGCAGGTGGCGATCCGTCCGGAAGCCATCGCGCTGAGCAACTCGGCCGACGGCGGCAGCAACATTGCCGCCGTGATCAAAAGCCACAGCTTGCTTGGCAACGTGATTCGCTACCGCGTCGAAGCACGCGGAGTTGAACTGCTGGTCGATGTACTGAATCGCTCCGCCGCCGATCTCTTTCCCCGCGGCAGCCAGGTTGGCCTTACCATCGACGCTTCGGCAATTCACGAGGTGGCTTGATGGCCCTGGCAATTTTCGACCTGGACGAAACACTGATAGACGGCGACTGCGCCAGCCTTTGGGCCCATGAAATGGCCAAGATCGGCTGGGTGGATGGAGAATCCTTCCTGCGCAAGGATGCCGAGCTGATGGCTGAATACGCCTTCGGCACGCTGGCGATGGAAGACTACATGGCGTTCAGCCTGACGCCCCTGGTAGGCCGCACGGCTGAAGAGGTGGACCATGTCGTCGAGCCCTTCGTCGAGGATGTGATCGAGCCGCTGATCTATAACGACGCCATGCGCTGCATCGCCGAGCATCGCAAGGCCGGCGACCGCATTTTGGTGATTTCCGCTTCGGCGGAGTTCCTCGTCGGGGCCGTTGCCGAACGCCTCGGGATCAGAGAAGTGCTGGCCATTCAGCTGGAGGAACAACACGGCTTCTACAGCGGCAACACCCGTGGTGTGCTGACCTACCGTGAAGGCAAGGTGACGCGGTTACGTGAGTGGGCAGAGGCGGCGGGCGAATCGCTGGAGGGCGCGCACTTTTACTCCGACTCGATCAATGACCTGCCGCTGCTCGAGCAAGTGGCGCATCCGCATGTGGTGAACCCCGACCCGCTATTGCGCGAACAAGCCGAAACCCGGGGATGGCCTCAGCTGACCTGGACCTGATGCGCACCCATGCGCCTCAGGCGTTGGCATTCAATGGCAGCAGAACCCTGAACAACGCACCCTTGCCCTCTTCGCTCTCGACTTGAATCTGGCCTTTGTGCGCTTTGACGATCTGTTCTGCGATGAACAACCCAAGACCGAGGCCAGCACTGCATTCGCTGCCTTCGGCGCGCTCGAACTGGCAGAAGATGCGCTCCAGGCTCTTCGGGCTGATACCGATACCCTGGTCGCGCACTTCGATACAGGCACCAGACTCGCTCGCGCCGACACTCACCTGAACCGGATTACCCGCACCGTAACGCATGGCATTGGTGAGCAAATTGGCCAGCACCTGTTCGATACGAAACTCGTCCCAGCAACCGATGATCGGTTCGGGGCGCTGGAACAGCAGTGTGCAGCCGCTCACTTCCATTTGCGGGGCGAAATTTTCCACCACGCTGGCTACGAGCTTTCCCAAATCCACCTGCGTCGGCCAAATCGACAGCTTGCCGGTGCGGATACGCGACACATCGAGCATGTCGTCGATCAGGCGGATCAGGCTCTGAACCTGGCGCTCATCCTTGTCGACCATCTGCCGCAGCTTGTCCTCGCTGAACACCGCGACGCTCTCGCGACCGAGCTGTAACTTACGCAGCTGCACTTCCAGAATGAGCGTATTGAGCGGCGTCTTCAGCTCATGGGAGACGATCGACATGAAGTCGTCGCGCATGCGCACCGCATTCTCCAGTTCGGCCTTGGTGCTGCGCAGCTCGTCGAGCAGCACTTCCTGTTCGCGGCGGCTGCGCTCCAGCTCTTCAAGCTGACGCGCCAGGCGCTTGCGGTTGCGATAAAGGTCGACGAACACGCTGACTTTGCTGCGCACCGCATGGGTGTCCAGCGGTTTCTGCATGAAGTCGACGGCACCGCTTTCGTAGCCCTTGAACGCATAGTCAAGCTCGCGCCCAGCGGCGCTGACAAAGACGATGGGGATCTGCTTGGTGCGCTCGGTACCGCGCATCAGCTCGGCCAGCTGGAAACCATCCATACCGGGCATCTGGACATCGAGAATGGCCAGTGCGAACTCGTGGCGGAGCAGCAGTTCAAGCGCCTGTTCTGCCGACTCGGCCTGATGCACCCGGATGCCCGGGCCCTGTAGCAGGGCCTCCAGCGCCAGCAGATTTTCCGGCAAATCATCGACGATCAGCAGGTTCGCTTCATCGGTTTGGTTGGGCATCAGTCACTCCAGATCACGCAACAATCGATGAATATCGCGTAAAGGCAAAATGTAATCCGGCGCGAAGCGCTGGAGTGCAGCAAGTGGCATCGTCGGCACCTCGGCTTCGCCGGGCTCCTGAACGATTGTGAGGCCGCCGGCCTGCTTGATCGCCTCAAGCCCGGCGGCGCCGTCCTCGTTGGCGCCGGTCAGGAGGATGCCGGCGACGCGGTCGCCCCAGACATCTGCCGCAGACTCGAAGAGCACGTCGATCGAAGGTCTTGAAAAATGCATCGCCTCATCCTGGCTGAGCGACAGCGTCATGTCCGCCTCAACCAGCAGGTGATAGCCCGGCGCTGCGAAGTAGAGCGTGCCGCCGTGCACCGGCTCCTTGTCGCGCGCTTCCTTCACAGCCAGATCGGTCTTGCGCTGGAAGATCTCCACCAGCTGGGTCGGCCCTTTCGGGGGCACATGCTGAACCATCAGCAGCGGCAAGCGAAACGTACGCGGCAACCCCGACACCAGCGCACTGAGCGCGGACAACCCGCCAGCCGACGCGCCGATCACCACGGCATCCACAGGCCTGGCGGGCAGCTTGGTTGAGGCTTCGGCAGGCGCTTTCATAGCTTGCGGAAAATCCTTTCCTGCTTGTTGAAGGCTTCGAACCGCCCGGCATAGCCGGAAAACTCGAGGGTTTCCTTGCTGCCGAGGCCGAGAAAGCCCCGGTGACAGAGCGAATCGAGAAACAGGCCAAAGGCCCGGTCTTGCAGCGGCTTGTTGAAATAGATCAGCACGTTGCGGCAGGAAATCAACTGCGTTTCGGCAAATACGCTGTCGGTCGCCAAGCTGTGATCGGCGAACGTAACGTTCTCTTTCAAGGATTTATCCATGATTGCCGAGTCGTAGGCGGCCGTATAGTAATCGCTCAAGCTGTGCTTGCCACCGGCACATTGGTAGTTATCGGTGTACTGGCGCATGTTATCGATGTTGAAGATGCCCTGACGCGCACGCTCCAGCGACCTTGGGTTGATGTCGGTCGCGTACAGGATTGTGCGGTCGAGCAGCCCTTCTTCCTTGAGCAGGATCGCCATCGAGTAGACCTCTTCGCCCGTACTGCAACCGGCAATCCAGATCTTCAGTGACGGGTAAGTGCGCAGTACCGGGATGACCTGCTCACGCAGCGCCAGGTAGTAGCTGGGGTCACGGAACATCTCGCTCACTGGGATGGTGAGGAACTGCAGCAGCTCCATGAACGCCTGCGAGTCGTAGAGAATCCGGCGCTGCAGCTCCGAAATGCTCTCGCAGCGCATCTGCTTCAGCGCCAGCAGCACGCGGCGTTTGAGCGAAGCACTGGAATAGTCGCGGAAATCGTAGCTGTAGCGCAGGTAGATCGCTTCGATCAGCAGCTTCAGCTCGATGGCCTGGTTGCGGTCCGGCATGTCAGAGCAGCTCCACCTTTGGCAGCCATACGCGGATCAGCGAGAACAGACGGTCCAGGTCGATGGGCTTGGCCAGGTAATCGTTGGCGCCCGACCGCAGACAGCGATCCTGATCATCCTTCATCGCTTTGGCCGTCACCGCAATGATCGGCAGCTTGGCGAAGCGCGGGTCCTTGCGGATCTCCTGCATGGCGGTGAAGCCGTCCATCTCCGGCATCATGATGTCCATCAGCACCAAATCGATATCGCCAACGTTCTGCAACTGTGCAATGGCCTCATGGCCGTTGCGCGCGATCTCGATCAGCGCGCCTTTCTGCTCCAAGGCGCTGGTCAGGGCGAAGACGTTACGCACGTCGTCGTCGACCACCAGAATCTTGCGGCCCTCAAAGGCCTTTTCCCGGCTGCGCACGCTTTTGAGCATCTTCTGCCGCTCCGGCGGCATGTCCGACTCCACCTTGTGCAGGAACAGCGTGACCTCATCGAGCAATCGCTCCGGCGAACGCGCGCCCTTGATGATGATCGAGCGCGAGTATTTCATCAGCGCCGCTTCTTCATCACGAGTGAGGTTACGTCCGGTATAGACGATCACCGGCGGGAACGAGCAGATGTCCTCGCGCGCCATGCGTTCGAGCAGTTCATGGCCATCCATATCCGGCAGTTTGAGGTCGATGATCATGCAGTCGAAGACCGTGGTACGCAGCAGCTTGAGGGCTTGCTGACCAAACTCCACCGCGGTGATCTCGATATCGGTGTCCTCGATCAACCGCGAGACGCTTTCGCGCTGACGGGCGTCGTCTTCGACCAGCAGGATACGTTTGACCTTCTGCGCCAACTTCTCCTCGAAGCGGCCGAACACGGCCTTGAGGTCTTCGCGGGTCGTCGGTTTGGTCGCGTAGCCGATGGCGCCCATCTGCATCGCGGCTTCCTTGCGATCCTCCACCGACACGATGTGCACCGGGATGTGCCGCGTGATGGGATTTTCCTTGAGCCGCTCAAGCACGGTCAGCCCGGAATGGTCCGGCAAGCGCATGTCCAGCAGGATCGCATCGGGCCGGTACTGCACTGCGGTGTCGAAGCCGTGGTCGGCGTTCTGCGCGATCAGGCAGCTGTATTTCAGTTCGTGGGCCAGGTCGCGAAGAATGCCGGCAAACTGCGGCTCGTCCTCGATCACCAGCACCGAACGCTCGAACGGGAAGCGCTCGCGGTCGTCCGTCAGGGCTGTCACGCCTTGGGTTTGCTCCAGCACCGGTCGCGGCGTTGCAGCAATAGGCGTCGCCACGGGTGCAAGCGCTGCCTGGATATTGATCGGAGCAGGTAAAGGCTCGGGCTCCTGCTCGGCCACCGGGGCACTGTAGTTTTCAGGAATGAACAAGGTGAACACGCTGCCGGCCCCCGGCTCGCTACTGACCTCGATGGTGCCGCCGAGCAGCTGGGCCAGCTCGCGGGAGATGGACAAGCCCAGCCCGGTGCCGCCATAACGGCGGTTGGTGGTGCCATCGGCCTGACGGAAGGCTTCGAAGATCACATCCTGCTGATCGGCGGGAATACCGATTCCCGAATCACGCACGGCAAAGGCGATCTGCTGGTCGTCACGGCGCGTGACCCGAAGTTCTACCGAGCCCTTCTCGGTGAACTTGAAGGCATTGGACAGCAGGTTCTTGAGAATCTGCTCCAGCCGTTGGCGGTCGGTGAAGAGGCTGGACGGCACGCTTTCGTCGAGCTGAACGTCGAACTGCAAAGTCTTTTCCAGCGCCTGGGCGAGAAACAGGCTCTTCAGGCCATCAACCAACCGCGTGAGGATCAATAGCTCGGGGTGTACATCCAGCTTGCCGGCTTCGACCTTGGAAATATCCAGAATGTCATTGATCAGATTGAGCAGGTCGTTGCCCGCCGAATAGATCGAGCGCGCGAACTGCACCTGGTCTTCCTGCAGATTGCCGTGCGGATTGTCGGCCAGCAATTTCGACAGGATCAGCGAGCTGTTTAGCGGCGTGCGCAGCTCGTGGGACATGTTGGCGAGGAATTCCGATTTATAGCGACTGGCGCGCTGCAATTCATCAGCGCGCTCTTCGAGCATCAACTGCACCTCATGCAGGCGATGGTTTTTCAGGTCCATTTGGTCGCGCTGCAGTGCCAGCGCCTGGGTCTGTTCGGCGAGCTGCTCGTTGGTCTGCTCCAGCTCGGCCTGCTGCTCTTCCATGTGCGCCTGCGACTCACGCAGGGCGTTGGACTGCTCTTCGAGCTCCTCGTTGGCCGCGCGTAGCTCTTCCTGTTGCACCTGCAGCTCCTCGTTGAGCTGCTGGGTTTCAGCCAGCATGCGCTGCAGACGCTGACGGTAGCGCGCGGCTTCGATGGCCGAGCCGATGTTCTCGCTGACCCGCTGCAGCAACTCACGGTCTTCATCAAGCAAGGGCCGCAAGAAACCGATCTCAAGCACGGCGTTGACCATGCCGCTGTCCTCGACAGGAAAGATCAGCACCGACGCTGCGTCAGCGCTGCCCAGCGCCGAGCTGACGTTCAGGTAGCCCTGCGGCACATTGTCGAGCCGCATCACGCGGCGCTCCAGGGCCACCTGGCCCACCAGCCCCTCGCCAAGCTCCAACGCGCGACCGGACTGCAGACGTTCCCGGTCCCAGCCGAACTCCGCGACGCGCTGCAGCTTGCCATCCTGCGTCACATAGAGCGCGCCAACACTCATGCCCAGGTAGCGCGCGAGGAAGCCAAGCACGTTCTGGCCCAAGGTCGGCAAGGCCTGTTCGCCGATCATCGATTCACTGAGCTGGGTCTGGCCTGTTCGATACCAGGCCTGCTTTTCCAGAGCGGCGGCGTGCGCCTGTTGCTGTTCGAGCGACTCCGAGTAGCTGTCCGACAAACTGATCAAATCACGCCGCCCGAAATAGACCAGCAGGCCGCTGAAGATCAGGCTGAACAGTAGAAAACCGCCAATCAGCGCGGTGGTGATCGCTTCGGTCGTGTCGGTACGCTCGGCTCGGACCTGCCGTTCATGGGCGATGAACTCATTGAGCAGACGACGCTGTTCTTCCTTCAGTTCAAGCCCTCTATGGCTGCGGACATAGTCGATGACAGGCTGGTTCTGATCCCTGCGCTCGATCGCCTCCCCGGCGAAAGCGATCCATTGCTCATGCAGCCGGCCGATGCGCTCGACTCTATTCAGCTGTACCGGATCGTCGGCGGCGAACGTGGTCATCTGTTCGAACAGGCTTTCGTACACCGGCAGCTCATTACGGTAGGGTTCGAGAAACACCTCTTCCCCCGCAATAAGGTAGCCACGCATCGAGGCCTCCAGATCACCCATCACCTTGAGCATGTCGTGGGCATAGCCGACGCCCACCACCGAGCGCTCGACCCAGTGGCCGACGTTGAGCAGGAAGTAAACAATGGCACTGAAGAAAAACGCGCTGAGGAAACCGAAACCCAGAGGCACCGCCACGTTGCGGTTGAGGATTCGCTTGAAGTGATTCTGATCGATGAAAGAGTCGCCCATCTGGTTCCTTCCAGGCCACTGTGCCCATGACAGTGGCCCACGGCCACGCCGGCAGATGCATCCGCGCGAAGCGAACGTCTCCGATCCCGACAAGTTCTTGGTGATTCGCGTGAGATGCCACAAGCCACGCAGTCGATCGGGGACTTTACACCGCCTCGCTTGCAAGCACAAAAAAGCCCGGCCGAATGGCCGGGCCCGATTGCTCGCGGGTCAACCCTTAGCGACGGGCAATGATCCAGACCGCATGAATGATCCCCGGGATATAGCCCAACAAGGTCAGCAGAATGTTAAGCCAGAAGGCGCCCCCCAGGCCTACCTGCAGGAACACCCCCAGCGGCGGCAGCAATATCGCGATGATGATGCGGATCAGGTCCATTGTGGTTCCCCTTAAGTCTGGTTTAGCCAATCGGTCTACTGTGAATCGACCGGTTAGCCGGAAAGGGGTTCCTTTGACTGCAGCAATCGGCGCGCCTACAGATAGCGCGTCGGGACGTTTCGATGGAGCAACCGCAGCCGAAAAGGCAGCGATTTCAAGATCCGGTAGCGACCGTTTGAGTCGCCTGGGGCACCCGAAGGGCGCAAGAAGGAGAGAACGCGGCTGGCCTTGGAATGCAGTCAGCTGAATGCGTCGATGCCGTATGCCTTGTGAGCCACGTGCAACGCCGAGCAACAGCGCTAGGCCAGCCGACTATCGCCGATAATCCAAGCCCGTCGCCATAAGCGAATAGTCGAACACGACACCCAGCATTCCGATTTTTTGCTGCTAAAGACGAGCAGGCGGTTCGGGCCTGTTGCGCTTACGTCGGATGTTGATCCATGACAGCACGGCCAACGCCAGCATCAGCCCGGTCATGTTGTAGTTTCCGATCGCCGCGTAGCCCAACGCCGCGAGCGAACAGGCTACGAAACCGATCCACCTGACGTAACCCATCGCTGTTCGCACCGCACCGCCAACGTGGTCATCGTCTTGCTGTCCCATTTCACCTCCCCGCAGGTTCCAGCGCCTTGGCTAACGTGGCTGCTGCAGCACAGCTGCGCCACTTCATTTCAGCTCTCGCTGTGTCCGTTTCACGCTGCCACATGGGGCGGTAAGGAGCAATGCTCATGGCAGTCAAACAGCGTGCCGCCAGCGAGCCACACCCGCCACGTTTGAGGCGATTAATGCAAAAAGAAACCGGAGTAGCGGAGCATCACGCAACGACACGTACCCTGCGCCGTCGACCACCCCTTTGGTTCGGTCCTGCACTAGATGTGAGGCTCGCAAACCACGCGGCGTCCAGGGGGCGCTGCCTCCTGGCCTGACCTGGGTCAAGGTCCCGCACAGCGAAGAGGAACCTGCGGCCGACTGGACTATCCTCAGAGAACCGCCTCATCAATCATCGGCCTGCCGCCGACCGGGAGGTTACAGCTGATGCATCGTCGTCTGGTAAACCGGTTCGCCTGGCTGCTTGGCCTGATGCTGGCCTTCGCCAGTGCCGCACAGGCGGCCGGGCCGGTGATGGTGCTGCGGGTCGACGGTGTTATCGGCCCGGCCAGCGCCGATTACGTCATCCGCGGCATCCAGCGGGCGCAGGAGACCGATGCGCAGCTGCTGGTGCTGGAGCTGGACACGCCTGGCGGGTTGGATATCTCGATGCGCACGATGATCAAGGAGATCCTCGCCAGCCCTCTGCCGATCGCCACGTACGTCACGCCCAGCGGTTCGCGGGCGGCCAGCGCCGGCACTTACCTGCTCTACGCCAGCCACGTCGCCGCGATGACCCCCGGCACCAACCTCGGGGCCGCAACCCCGGTGCAGATCGGTGGCAGCGGCGGCGGCCCACCGGCGCCTTCACCGGAGGCCGATAAAGAAAACGAAAAGAGCGGCGACGCCATGAGCCGCAAACAGGTGAACGATGCGGCCGCTTATATCCGCGGCCTGGCGCAACTGCGCGAGCGCAATGCCGAATGGGCCGAACGGGCCGTGCGTGAGGCTGTCAGTCTGTCGGCAACCGAGGCCTTGGAGCTGAACGTAGTCGACTACCTGGCTGACGACCTTGATGACCTGCTGAACCAGCTCGACGGGCAAACCATCCAGACCACCACCGGCCCGCAGACATTGAGGACAGCTGGCGCCACTGTCGAGCGCCATGACCCGGACTGGCGAGTCCGCCTGCTGGCCGTGATTACCAACCCCAGCGTTGCGCTGATCCTGATGATGATCGGCATCTACGGACTGGTCTTCGAGTTTTCCAACCCAGGCACCGGCGCCGGCGGCGTCATTGGCGGGATCTGTCTGCTGCTGGCGTTGTTTTCGTTGCAATTGCTGCCAATCAACTATGCCGGGGTCGCCCTGATTCTCCTGGGCCTTGCTTTCATGGTCGCCGAAGCCTTCGTGCCCAGCTTCGGTGTGCTAGGCCTTGGCGGCGTTGCCGCCTTTGTCACCGGTTCAGTGATCCTGATCGACACTGAGGTGCCAGGCTTCGGCATTCCATTGGCGCTGATCGGCACCCTTGGCGTCATCAGCGCGCTGCTGGTCTTTGCCATCGTCAGCATGGCGCTCAAAGCCCGACGGCAGCCCGTGGTCACCGGTGATGGCGAACTGATCGGGACGCTCACCCGAGTCACCGGTGTCGAGGCCGAAAGTCCCGGCAATGGCTGGGTGCAGCTCCACGGTGAGCACTGGCAAGTGCGGGGAACGGCGCCGCTGCAGGTGGGCCAACAGGTTCGCGTGGTAGCACGGCATGGCTTGCAACTGGATGTGACCGCGGCCGACGGGCCCTCAATCGAGAAGAGGTGAAACATGGGTTTTGAAATGAGTTTTGTCGCCGTCGCAGTGCTGTTGATTGCGCTGCTGGCATCCACCTTCCGCATCCTGCGCGAATACGAGCGCGGCGTGGTGTTTCAGCTGGGCCGTTTCTGGAAGGTCAAGGGGCCGGGGCTGATCCTGATCATTCCCGGCATCCAGCAGATGGTACGGGTCGACCTGCGCACCCTGGTGCTCGATGTGCCGACTCAGGACGTGATCTCGCGTGACAACGTCTCGGTCAAGGTCAACGCGGTGGTGTACTACCGGGTGCTGGATGCCGAGAAGGCGATCATCCAGGTCGAGGACTATCACTCGGCGACCAGCCAGCTGGCGCAGACGACGCTGCGCGCGGTGCTTGGCAAACATGATCTGGACGACATGCTGGCCGAGCGTGAACAGCTCAACAATGACATCCAGCAGGTCCTTGACGCACAGACCGACGCCTGGGGCATCAAGGTCGCCAATGTCGAGATCAAGCATGTCGACCTGGATGAATCGATGATTCGTGCCATCGCCCGGCAGGCAGAAGCGGAACGCGAGCGTCGCGCCAAGGTCATTCATGCAGAAGGCGAGCTGCAGGCCTCGGAAAAACTCATGCAGGCCGCCGAGATGCTCGGGCGCCAACCCGGCGCCATGCAACTGCGCTACATGCAGACGCTGAGCAACATCGCTGGCGACAAGAACTCGACCATCGTCTTCCCGCTGCCCATGGAGCTGCTGCAGGGCATGGGCAACCTCACCAAGAAAACCGAGTAAAGACTTCTATGCCCTTGCGATCCGCCGTACCCGTTGTTCGCCTGCTGTCGGTCTGCCTGTTGATGCTGACCATCGCTGGCTGCGCGGCTTTCTTCAAGCACGACCCGCTCAACGTACAGGTGGCCGGCATCCAACCGCTGCCCGGGGAAGGACTGGAGCTGCGCATGGCGGTGAAACTGCGGGTGCAGAACCCCAACGATCGGCCACTGGATTACGACGGCATAGCGCTGGAGCTGGAAATCAACGGGCGCAACCTGGCCAGCGGCGTCAGCGACGCAAGCGGCACCATCCCACGCTTCGGCGAGACGGTATTGAGCGTGCCGATGACCATCTCGGCATTCTCTGCCGCGCGGCAAGCGCTGGGCCTGGCTGAGCATATCGGCATGGATGAAGTGCCCTATGTGCTGCGAGGCAAGCTGGCGGGCGGCAGGACGTTCGGCACGCAGCGGTTCGTGGAGAAAGGCACGCTTGATCTGAACGGCGCGCTGCCTAGCCCGTATCGCCGGTAGCCCTATAGGGCTCACAGCCGGCAAACGCGCTCTGGCAAGCGTAACTTAGCTGCCGGCATCTCCCAACGCTTCGCGAGCAAGCTCGCTCCTACAAAAGGCATCCTGGCTCGTTGAGTAGGAACGCTTGCTCGCAAATGGCAGGGCTGCCGACCCGCCACAGTCTCGGCAGCTGTCAGCCCTGCTCACTCCACCCGGCAGCGGCCGGCTCGGCAACGGTGAGCTTCATGAGACGGGTCGGCCTGCATCAGCTTGCGAGTCACGCCATTGGTCCAGCCGAAGCCGTCCTGCAACGGGTATTCACCACCGCCGGCGTGCTCGGTGCAGGGTCGCAGCACGTACTTCTCCACCAGCTTGCTCTCGCTTTCAAAGAGCAGTGAAACGATCTTCAGCCAGCGCTCTTCGATCTGCAGTGCCAGCGCATCGTGACCGTAGTGTTGCAGTCCACGGATGCCCATCCATTGCAGCGGCGCCCAGCCGTTCGGGCGGTCCCACTGCTCACCGCTGCCACTGACTTCGGTGGTGGAAAGTCCGCCGGGGGCCAGCAGCCGCTCACGAACAACCTCAGCTACCCGTTCCGCCTGCTCGGCGCTGGCGTGCTTGACGAACAGCGGCGTCAGAGTCGCGGCGGTAAGGTTGTCCCGCGGCTGCGCCAGGCACCAGTCGTAGTCGAAATAGGCGCCTTGCTGCTCGCTCCACAAGTAATGATCGATCGCAGCCAGACGCTTTTCGGCACGCTGACGGAACGCCTCGGCACAGTCATGCTGGCCCTTGGCGTGGCTGAGACGGGCGATCTGGCGCTCAAGGTTGTAGAGAAAGCTGTTCAGGTCCACCGGAATGATCTGTGTGGTGCGAATGCTCGATAGCCGCTGAGGATCGCCCAGCCAGCGCGAACTGAAATCCCACCCGGACTCGGCCCCGGCGCGCAGGTCGCGATAAACCTCATGGGCGGGCCGGCTGGAGGAGCGCGCCGTTTCGACGTCTTCAATGTAAGACTCCTCGCGCGGCGTGTCCCGCTCATCCCAATAGCGGTTGAGCACGCTGCCATCGGCCAGACAGACGCAGCGCCGATGTGACTCGCCAGGGCGCAGTTGATCGTCGCCGTCGGTCCAGAACGCATGTTCCTTGCGCAGTTGCGGCAGGTAATCGCTGGCGCGGTGCACGCCGGACTCCTCGAACAGATCGGTCATCAACGCGAAAACCGGCGGCTGCGAGCGGCTCAGGTAGTAGGAACGGTTGCCGTTAGGCACATGACCGTAGGTGTCGATCAGGTAGGCGAAATTGTCCGCTATTGAGCGCAGCAGCTCGCAATGCCCGCTTTCGTCCAGACCGAGCATGGTGAAGTAGGAGTCCCAGTAGTACAGCTCGGTAAAGCGACCGCCCGGCACCACGTAGTCGTGGGGCAGCGGCAACAGCGAGGAAAACTCCGGGTGCTGCCGCGGCTTTCGGGTCAGCACCGGCCAGAGCCGATCAATGTGCTCAGCCAGGGTATTGTCGGGGTCGGCGACAAACTCGATTGGCTTTCGCTGGTAGACCTCGAAATGCTCAAGGACAAAGTTGCGCAGATCGAAACCTGGCTGGCTGTTCTGTGCCCGGTAGGCTTCCAGGATGCGCTCTGGATGCTGCCGAGGGGCGCAGTCGACGAAGGTCTTGCTGTCGGGAAACACGCGCTGCATCTGCACCGCCACGAAGAGCTCCTGGTAACGGTCCGCCGGGCTCAGCGTATCTGCGGCCGACACCGCGCGGGTGTCGTAATCGAAGGCGTTCGAAGAGGTATCGGTCATTGCTCGCTGTAATTCCATAGCAGTCCACCATCTATCACCAGTGTAGTGCCGGTGACGTAGTCGGCATCGTCCGAGGCGAGAAAGGCCACCGCTCCCGCCACGTCGTGAGGTTGCCCGAGACGTTTGGCCGGTATGTTCTCGAGCAGCCCGGCAAGCTTCTCCGGCTCGTTCATCAGGGTCTGATTGATGGGCGTCTCAATCGCGCCAGGGGCAACGTTGTTGACCGTGATCCCCAGCGGGGCCAACTCGATCGCGAGATTGCGCGTCAGCATCTTGAGTCCGCCTTTGCTGGAGCAGTAAGCACTGAAGTTGGGGAACGGCAGTTCTTCGTGAACCGAACTGTTGTTGATGATCCGCCCGCCGCGTCGGGTGTCGCGCAGGTGACGAGCAAAGGCCTGCGACAGGAAGAACGGGCCACGCAGATTGACGTTCAGCACCTGGTCGTAATCCGCCTCGCTCACGTCGAGAAAGGCTGCGTGCTTCTGCACCCCGGCGTTATTGACCAAAATATCCAGCCGGCCCATCTGCTCGACCGCCTGTTCGATCAGCTGGTAGCAGTTGGCGGGCTCTGCAACGTCAGCGGCGATGAAGCAGGCCCGATGGCCCTGAGCTTGCACCAGCTCGAGTGTTTCACGCGCCTGCTCGTCATCGTGCCGCCCGTTGATCACCAGATCGGCGCCTTCTTTGGCCAGGCGTATGGCGATGCCGCGGCCGATGCCCTGGGAGCTGCCGGTAACCAGGGCGACCTTGTTCTGCAGTTTCATCGAACACCTCGTGTGGCTGTCGAGTCGCAGCGGCGACCCCTGAGTCGTGCAATGTCTGACGGGCTGCAGCCGGGCACGTTCAATGGCGGGTGTTTGCGAATGCTTCCGAGAGCGCCCGAGGCAGACAAATACCGTTACCTAAGCGCAAAATGACCGGCTCTCCGCCGCCCCGTTATCAGGACATCCATGGCCACCGCTGATCTGCGCAAGGGTTACCTACTGGGTCTGATGACCTTTTCCATCTGGGGCCTGTTCCCGCTCTACTTCAAGTCCATCGAGCAGTACGCGGCGCTTGAAATCGTCACTCAGCGAGCCATCTGGTCGGCGCTGTTCGGTACGCTGGTGCTGAGCCTCTGGCGCCACCCTGGCTGGTGGCAGGAATTGCTGGCCCATCCGCGGCGGATTGGCGTACTGATGATTTCCAGCGTACTGATCGCCAGCAACTGGCTGATCTACGTCTGGGCGGTGAACCACAACCACATGCTCGAAGCGAGCCTGGGCTATTACATCAACCCGCTGGTCAACGTGCTGCTGGGGCTGATTGTCCTGCGCGAGCGGCTGCGCCCGCTGCAATGGCTGGCGGTGGCGATGGCAGCCATCGGCGTGCTGCTGCAGCTGGTTACCCTGGGCGACTTCCCCTGGGTGTCGATCGCTCTGGCATTGAGCTTCGGCAGCTACGGACTGCTGCGCAAGCAAGCACCTGTCGCCGCACTGCCGGGGCTGGTAGTGGAAACCTGGCTGTTGCTGCCGATCGCGCTGGGCTGGCTGTTCTTCTTTGGCAGCGGCCCGAGCACCGAATGGTCGTTCTGGTCCCAACCCGAAGCACTGTGGCTGGTTGCCGCCGGGCCCGTCACGCTGCTGCCGCTGCTATGCTTCAACGCAGCGGCCCGGCATTTGCCCTATTCGACCCTGGGCTTCCTGCAGTACATCACGCCGACGTTGCTGTTGCTGCTCGCGGTGTGGGTGTTCGACGAGCCCTTCCCGGCCGATCGTCAGCTCGCCTTTGTCTGCATATGGGCCGGCCTCGCCGTCTACAGTTACGACGCCTGGCGACTGATGCGTAAAGCCAGCGTGCGCTGACGGCAGCTCAGTCGGCAGGCTGCAGTTTGAGCTCCACCATCAGGTCATCGGCAAGCGTTTCCAGGTGTCCCTGCAGGTCGTCCAGGGACAATTCGGTCGGCACGGCCAACCGTGCATCGGCCCGGAACAGCAACTCGTTGGTCATTGGTGCAGGCAACACGTCGGTGTCCAGGCTTTCCAGGTTCACGCCGTGCCGGGCCAGTAATTGGGTGATGTCACGGACGATACCGGCGCGGTCGTTGCCTACCAGCTGCAGCTGGATCATCCGCCAACTCCGCTCCGGCTCGGCGCCGCTTTGAGCAAAGAGCACACGAATGCCCTGCTGCTCAAGCTGCTGCAAGGCCTCGCTGAGATCGGCGTGGGCCTGAGCGGGCACAGCCACCCGCAGGATGCCCGCAAACTGACCAGCCATCCGCGACATGCGGCTCTCCAGCCAATTGCCGCCATGCTCGGCGATGCATTTGGCCAGGCATTCGACCAACCCCGGCTGGTCTTCGGCAATCACGGTAAGTACGAGATGATCCATCTGTGGCTCCTTCAATAGGGAAATACGGCAACCGGCGCTGGCCGTGCGGCTGTAGAGAGTAATGGACCGCTCCCGTGGCATGCGACTCCATAGGTATAGAACAAACACCGTCGACGCCGCGGCAAAGTGTCGACTCCAAGGCCCTCTGGCTGCCCGATGAACAGACAATTGCGGGCCCTGGGCCTACGCCGAGTGGCGGACTGATTTTCCGAACGGCTTCATGTAGTATCCGTCGACCCGGACTACAAGAAGAAACAGTCCGACAGATTTGAAGAAGAACCAAGTGAGGCGAGTAATGACTGAGCGCGTTCAAGTTGGTGGCCTGCAGGTCGCCAAAGTCCTGTACGACTTCGTGAACAACGAAGCGATTCCTGGTACCGGCGTTGATGCCGATGCCTTCTGGGCCGGCGCTTCCAGCGTCATCCACGACCTGGCGCCGAAGAACCGCGCGCTGCTGGCCAAGCGTGACGAGCTGCAGGCGCAGATCGATGCCTGGCATCAGGCGCGTGCTGGTCAGGCCCACGACGCAGCGGCGTACAAGAGCTTCCTGCAGGAAATCGGTTACCTGCTGCCGGAAGCCGAAGACTTCCAGGCCACTACTCAGAACGTCGACGAAGAAATCGCCAGCATGGCCGGCCCGCAGCTGGTGGTGCCAATCATGAACGCGCGTTTCGCGCTGAACGCTGCCAATGCGCGCTGGGGCTCGTTGTACGACGCGCTTTACGGCACCGATGCCATCTCCGAAGAAGACGGTGCCACCAAGGGCCCGGGCTACAACGAGATCCGCGGCAACAAGGTCATCGCCTATGCACGCGCCTTCCTCGACGAAGCCGCTCCTTTGGAAACCGGCTCGCATGCCGATTCCACTGGCTACCGCATCGAGTCCGGCAAGCTGGTCGTCTCGCTGAAGGATGGCAGCACCACCGGCCTGCAGAACCCAGCGCAACTGCGCGGCTTCCAGGGCGATGCCAACGCACCGATTGCCGTGCTGCTCAAGCACAACGGCATCCACTTCGAGATTCAGATCGATCCGGCCAGCCCCATCGGCCAGACCGACGCAGCCGGCGTCAAAGACGTGCTGATGGAATCGGCACTGACCACCATCATGGACTGCGAAGACTCCATCGCCGCCGTCGATGCCGACGACAAAACCATCGTCTACCGCAATTGGCTCGGCCTTATGAAGGGCGACCTGGCCGAGGAGTTGGACAAGGGCGGCAAGCGCATTACCCGTGCCATGAACCCTGACCGCGTCTACACCCAGGCCGACGGCAACGGTGAACTGACTCTCCACGGCCGTTCTCTGCTGTTCATCCGTAACGTCGGTCACCTGATGACCAACGATGCCATCCTCGACAAGGACGGCAACGAAGTGCCGGAAGGCATCATGGACGGCCTGTTCACCAGCCTCGCCGCGATCCACAACCTCAAGGGCAACACCAGCCGCAAGAACACCCGCACCGGCTCGATGTACATCGTCAAGCCGAAGATGCACGGCCCGGAAGAAGTGGCTTTCGCCACCGAACTGTTCGGTCGCGTCGAAGACGTCCTCGGCTTGCCGCGCAACACTCTGAAAGTCGGCATCATGGACGAGGAGCGTCGCACCACGATCAACCTCAAGGCCTGCATCAAGGAAGCGCGCGAGCGTGTGGTGTTCATCAACACCGGCTTCCTCGACCGCACCGGCGACGAAATCCACACCTCCATGGAAGCCGGCCCGGTAGTACGCAAGGCTGCGATGAAGTCCGAGAAGTGGATCAGTGCCTACGAAAACAACAACGTCGACGTGGGCCTGGCTTGCGGTCTGCAAGGCAAAGCGCAGATCGGCAAGGGCATGTGGGCCATGCCTGACCTGATGGCCGCGATGCTTGAGCAGAAGCTCGGCCACCCCATGGCCGGTGCCAACACCGCCTGGGTACCGTCGCCGACCGCCGCCACCCTGCACGCCATGCACTACCACAAGGTTGACGTGCAGGCGCGTCAGGTCGAACTGGCCAAGCGTGAGAAAGCGTCCATCGACGACATCCTCACCATCCCGCTGGCGCAAGACACCAACTGGACCGAGGAAGAGAAGCGCAACGAGCTGGACAACAACTCGCAGGGCATCCTCGGCTACATGGTTCGCTGGGTCGAACAGGGCGTCGGCTGCTCCAAGGTGCCGGATATCAACGACATCGCGCTGATGGAAGACCGCGCCACCCTGCGCATCTCCAGCCAGCACGTAGCCAACTGGATGCGTCACGGTGTGGTAACCAAGGATCAGGTGGTCGAAAGCCTCAAGCGCATGGCGCCAGTGGTCGATCGTCAGAACCAGGGCGACCCGGTATACCGCCCAATGGCGCCGGACTTCGACAACAGCGTGGCCTTCCAGGCTGCCCTGGAGCTGGTCCTCGAAGGCACCAAGCAGCCCAACGGCTACACCGAGCCGGTCCTGCACCGTCGTCGTCGCGAGTTCAAGGCCAAGAACGGCCTGTAACCCGCAACGCCGCTGCACAAAGAACCGCCCTTCGGGGCGGTTTTTTTATGGGTGTTTGCCGCCCAACGGCGCTCAAGTTCCGCCTGCGACATCCGATAACGTGACCGGATTGCCAAAATAAGTCACAATTTATCCGACAGATGGCAATGCGCCTCTAGTGGCCATTACGTAGTATCCGCCACCCACTGTGGAGTCGATGCATGTTCAAGAATTTCTCGCTTACTGCGAAGCTGTCGCTGGTCCCCGCCGTCGCCCTGCTCGGGCTGATTCTGTATGTCGGCTATACCTCGCTGCAGCTGTCTGCGACGGATTCGCGCCTGGTCAGCATCGAGACACAAAGCTATCCCACGCTGGAAAAGGCTGACGCGGTGATCTTTCAGTTCTCCCGTATTCCCGGTCTGTTGAACAATGCCGTGGCCGCCGGAGAGTCGGGCATTCTCGGCGAAGCGCGCGAAGGGCTCAGTGAAATCGATGCGCAGCAGCAGGCGCTCGCCACGCTTCTGAACACCCAGCCGCAACGGCTTCAGGCGCTCAACGACTGGCGCAAGGCAGTCAAGGCCTACGCCGACAACGCGCTCGACGCTTCCGCCAAGCTGATCGACGGCAGTGCCTCGTTCGATGATCTACGCCCGAGCCTGGATCGTATGGCCAGTGACCTTGCCCAAGCGCAGAAACTGGCCACTGACTTCCGCACCGGCGCGTACCAGGATTTCCAACAGACCCTGGCCGAAACCCGCGAAGCCAACAAAAACACCACTCGACTGGGAATCATCCTGAGTCTGGTGCTGATCGTGGTTGTGGGCCTCGGCGCCTGGCTGGTGATTCGCAGCGTGATGTCAAACGTACGCGGCGTGATCGCCTCTCTGCAATCCATCGCACGTGGAGACGGCGACCTGACCCAGCGCGTCAATGTCGAGTCGAACGATGAGATCGGCGCCATGATCGAGCTGTTCAACGGCTTTCTCGACAAGCTGCAGCGCACCATCCGCCAGATCATCGAAGCTGCCAGCCCCCTGGGCCAGGTCTCCAAGGAACTCTACAACCTGACTCAGGGTTCGGAAGAGAACGCCAAGTCGCAGCAGCACCACACCGACTCCATCACCCGCGACATCCTCACCATGACCGGTAGCATCCAGGAGGTCGCGCAGCGCTCGCAGCAGGCCTCGGACGAAGCCAACTCGGCCGCGCGCCAGGCCGCCACCGCGCGTGAGCACGTTGGCAGCCTGTCGACCGGTATCAGCGACCTGGGCGACAGTGTGATGGGCGCAGTCAAGGCCATGGAGCAGCTGGAAGAGGAAACCCAGGAAGTCGGCTCGGTGCTCACCGTGATCCGTAGTATTGCCGAACAGACCAACCTGCTCGCATTGAACGCCGCCATCGAAGCCGCCCGCGCCGGCGAACAGGGTCGCGGCTTCGCCGTAGTGGCTGACGAAGTACGCAACCTGGCGCAGAAAACCTCCGCCTCCACTGCAGAGATTCAGCAGATCATCCAGCGACTGCAAAGCAGCGCCAACACCGTGCTCAATGTGATGAACAGCAACGGCGAGAAATCGCGCGCCAGCATCGAACGCTCGGTCGAAGCGACCCAGTTGCTCGAAACCATTGCCCGCACCGTCAACCAGATCGACGAACTCAATGCCGGTATCGCTCAGTTCACTCAGGAGCAGATCGGCCTGTCGAGTTCCATCCAACAAGAAACCCAAGTGTTGCAGCAGGACGCACAAGCAACCGCAAACGGCGCCGAAGCCACTGCCCGACTGGGCGAGCAACTGGTCAGCACGGGCGATCACCTGCGTGCAGCCACGGCCCAATTCCGCGTTTAAATTGCTTTAGGAGCATCCTGATGACCGCAGTACGTGTTATCGGCCTGGCAGCCGTCTGCCTGGCAACCACTCAAGCCTTCGCTCTCGAGCAAGGTGAGCACCGCCTAAACGGTTTTGGCACTGTCGGCGTCACCCACCTGGGTGGCGAAGATGACGGCCGCAGCTATGGTGTCCAAGGCCAGACCAACGATTCCTGGCGCGGCGACCAGCTGTCCAAGTTAGGTGCGCAGTTTAGCTACGGCGTGACCGACACCGTCGGCGTGACCGTTCAGGCCACGGTCAAGGCGCAGCAGGATGAATGGAAAGCCAATCTCGAGTGGGCTTACCTGTCGTGGCAGACCAATGATCAGCTGATGCTCCGTGCCGGTCGCCTGCGTAGCCCTGTGTACATGTACTCCGAGAGCCTTGACGTCGGCTACAGCTACCCTTGGCTGCGCCTGCCCGATGAGGTTTACAGCCAGGTTCAGGTGACCAACTACGAAGGCGTTGACGCGGTCTACACCGTGCCGCTGTCCTACGGCTCGGTGACCTTCCAGGTTGCCGGTGGCCAGTCGAAGAACCGTGACTACTATGCCTACGACGAGCAGTTCGATATCGACTACGGCAAGCTGTTCGGCGCCAGCGTGAGCATGGCGACCAACGATTTCGGCACCCTGCGCATCGGTTACGTGGAAGCCGACATCACCACCGACATCAGCGGCACCGTCACCGTAGCGCCGGGTGTGGTTGCGCCCCTGAGCCTGCTCACACTGGACAAAGAGAAAGGCAAGTTCACCTCGATCGGCTACCAGTACGACAACGGCGTCTGGGTCAGCAGCAACGAGTGGACCTCGCGCATGATCGAGAACGACGACATGGAATCGATCGATTCCTTCTACCTGATGGGCGGCCGTCGCTTCGGCGATTTCCTGCCACACGTAACCTATGCACAGCTGGACGACAACGGCGGTCGTCAGAGCTCCTGGACCCTGGGCCTTAACTACCAGGCCGCCCCGACCGTCGTGGTCAAGGGCGAGTACAAGCGCGTCGACACCAAGAACGGCTATGACGGCGTGTTCACCCGCAACGCCCAGGAAGTCTACGAAAACGCCGTTTACGAGCGTTTCGGTGGCGCACGCGGCGGCGTTCCTGCCCGCAACTACGACGGTGACATCGTTTCCGTCGGCGTCGATTTCGTATTCTGAGGAGCGTCCAGATGAAAGCATCCCTTCGCATCCTCGGCAGTGTTGCACTGCTTGGCATGGCATCCGTGGCTCAGGCCGAGGTCGCCGTCATCGTCAATCCAGGCGCGGCCAAAGCGCCGTCGCAGTCTGAGGTCGCCAACATCTTTCTGGGCAAGGACAAGTCCATGAAAGGCGTCGACCTCAAGGACTGGACGCCGGCCAAAGAGAGCTTCTACTCGGCGGTGACCAACAAGAACGAGTCGCAGCTGAAATCGTATTGGTCCGGTCTGGTGTTCACCGGTAAAGGCCAGCCAATGACCAGTGTGGCCGACGAGGCCGCAATGGTCGCGAAAGTTGCGGCGGAAGCCGACGCCATCGGCTACGTCGACAGCGCGGCAGTCAACGATTCGGTAAAGGTGTTGTTCACCCTGCCGTGATCTTGACCTGCAACTGATAGAACCGTCCCTTGCGTCTGCATCGGGCGGTTTTTTTTATGAGCGAAAAACCCTGCAACACCCCGGCTCCATGAGCTGACCCGTGTCAGCCCGATGCGGCGCCCGCGCGACTAGACTTACGTCCAATGTGCCCCGCCGGACCCACAGCCCACCATTGGGCCCAAAAAATGGAACCGAACCATGAGCAAAGCCGATGCTTTCGCCGAGGCAGGCAAGACCGCCGTGCTGCAGAACATTCATGGGACCATGGAATTTCTGCGCAAGTACCCGCCTTTCAACCAGATGGAACCGGGACATCTCGCCTATCTGGTAGAGAACTGCCAGCTGCGCTTCTACAGTGAAGGCGATTGCATCATTTCGCCCGATGACGGTGTCGTCGAACACTTTTACATCATCAAGCAGGGCCGCGTGCATGGCCAGCGCCCACACACCAGCAAGCGCGGCACCGACACCACTTTTGAAGTGATCGTTGGCGAATGCTTCCCGATGGCCGCGCTAATGGGCGAACGGGCCACTCGCACCGGGCACTTCGCCGCCGAAGATACCTTTTGTTATCTGTTGAGCAAGCCCGCCTTCATCAAGCTGGTGTCCAAATCGGCCGCATTTCGTGACTTCGCCATGCGTGGCGTCAGCAGCCTGCTCGACTTGGTCAATCAGCAGGCGCAGATGCGGGCCGTGGAAAGCCTGGGCGAGCAATACTCGCTGGAGACAAGCATCGGCGAGCTCGCTTTGCACCATCCGGTCTCCTGCCTGCCATCGATGCCCCTGGCCGATGCGGTGGCACTGATGCACGAGAACAACACCGGCAGCATCGTGATCACCGACCTCGAACTTCACCCGCAAGGCATCTTCACCTTGCGCGATCTGCGCCGGGTGATCGGCACCGGCACGACCGACCTGTCCGTCCCGATTGCCGAGTTCATGACGCAGGACCCCTTCCATCTGCCACCGGATGCAACCGCGTTCGATGCCGCGATTGCGATGACCGAACGTCATATCGCTCACGTCTGTGTCGTCGATAAAGGTCTGCTCAGTGGAGTGATTTCCGAACGCGACCTGTTCTCGCTGCAGCGCGTCGACCTGGTTCACCTGGCGCAGGCGATTTCCCACGCCGACAGCGTCGAGACACTGGTGATCATCCGCAGCCGCATTCTGCAACTGGTCGACAACATGCTGGCACACGGCGCGTCGTCGACACAGATCACCCACATCATCACCCTGCTCAACGACCATACCGTCTGCCGCGTGATTGAGCTGGCCATCGAAGTGCTCGGTGACCCCGGCATTCCCTTCACCTGGCTGTGTTTCGGCAGCGAAGGGCGTCGCGAGCAGACCCTGCATACCGATCAGGACAACGGCATACTCTTCGAAGCCGCCGATGCAGCCGAAGCCGCACAGATCCGAGGGTCCCTGCTGCCGCTCGCAGAGCGCATCAACCGCGATCTGGACACCTGCGGTTTCACCCTGTGCAAAGGCAACATCATGGCCAGCAATCCACAGCTGTGCCTGTCACGGCTGGAATGGCAGCGACGCTTCAGTGCCTTCGTTCGCGAATCGACACCGGAAAATCTGCTGAGCAGCACCATCTATTTCGACCTGCGCGCAATCTGGGGGCCCAGCGAAGGCTGCGAGCAGCTGCGCGCCAACATGCTTGAAGAAGTGGGCGAGAGCCGATTGTTCCAGCGCATGATGGCGGAAAACGCGTTGCGCCATCGCCCGCCTGTGGGGCGTTTTCGCGATTTTGTGGTGACCCGCAAAGGCGACGGCAAGGCGACCCTGGATCTCAAGGTGCAGGGCCTGACGCCCTTCGTCGACGGCGCGCGCCTGCTCGCGCTGGGCCACGGCATCACCGCATGTAACACGTTGGACCGCCTGCGCCAGCTGGTCGAAAAGGATGTCATAGACGAGAAGGATGGCGCGGCCTACGAAGAGGCCTACCATTTCATCCAGCAGACCCGCATGCAGCAGCATCAGCAGCAGGCGCGCGAAGGACGGCCGTATTCAAACCGACTCGACCCCGACACCCTCAACCATCTTGACCGGCGTATCCTGCGTGAATCCTTTCGCCAGGCGCAGCGCCTGCAGAGCAGCCTGGCGGTTCGCTATCAGCTATGAATATGCCTTGGTTCAGACATCGCGGCCCGACCCTCGAACTGCAACAACTGCAACGGCGCGATCAGCTTGCCGAGCCCGCCGCGCTGGGCCTTTGTCCGCTGCCCACGCAGCGCATGGTAGTGCTCGATCTTGAGACCAGCGGCCTGGACATGCGTCGCGATATCGTCCTGTCCATTGGCGCCGTGGTGATCGATCAAGGCGGCATCCAACTCGGCGATCAGTTCGAATCGACCCTGTTGCGCCCGGCACAAAAGGTTAGCGAGAGCGTGCTGATCCACGGGATCGCGCCCAGCGAACTCGAAGCGGGCGAGGACCCTGCCGAAGCGCTTCTGGATCTCATGGAGTTTGTCGGCGACAGCCCGATCCTGGCGTTTCACGCAGGTTTCGACCAGCGCATGCTGACCCGTGCACTGAAGCAAACGCTCGGTTACAAGCTGCGTCATCCTTTCATCGATGTCGCCGAACTGGCGCCGATGCTCTGCCCAGACAACCGCCCGCGACAGAATGGTCTGGACGACTGGTGCACGCATTTCGGGCTGCATGTGCTGCAGCGCCATCACGCCAGCGCCGATGCACTGGCCACCGCCGAGCTGGCGTTGATTCTGTTCAGCAAGGCGCACCGACAAGGGCTGGACAGCTTGGATGCCATCAACCTGCGCTTGGCTAACTGGCGCAAACGGCAACAGGCTCAATTCATGTAGCGCTCGGCTAAACAGTCACGGATGAATGAGCGCGACATCTGCGTTGCGCCGCTGGCGACAACTTGCGATCATGTGCGAATAGTTCTCGTTACTGGCCATCCATCGGCCTTGGAGCATTCGCTTGTCGGCTGGGTCAACCCATCAACAGTTCGTCGGCTCGCTGTATCGCGATCATCGCAGCTGGCTGTTGAACTGGCTGCGCCGCCACCAGGCGTGCCCTCATCGCGCCGAAGACCTGAGCCAGGACACTTTCGTCCGGCTGCTCAAGCGTGACGACATAGGCGATTTGCGTGAGCCACGCACCTTGCTGGCGACGATTGCCCGCGGCCTGTTGATAGACCATTTTCGTCGCAGTGCACTGGAGCGTACTTACCTTGATGAACTCGCCCAGCAGCCGGAAGAAACGCAGCCCAGTGCCGAAGAGCAATTGCAGGTACTTCAGGCATTGCGCGAAGTGAACCTGATGCTGGGCGAGCTCTCAGCCAATGCACGTGCAGCCTTCTTCTATAACCGTCTGGACGGTCTGCCCCATGCGGAGATCGCGTCGCGTCTCGGCGTATCCGTCCCGCGCGTGCGCCAGTATCTCGCCCAGGCTCTGCGCCAGTGCTACATCGCAGTTTACGGTGAGCCAAGATGAGTCTGGATCGGCAGCCGGTATCAGCCCGAGTTCTCGACCAGGCCATCGCCTGGCAGCTACGCCTTGGCGACGGGGCGGTAAGCGCTCAGGCCAGAAAAGAACTGCAGCGTTGGCTGAATGAAAGTGCTGAGCACGGCAAGGCCTGGGCGCAGCTAGGCGGTATCGATCAGCAACTCGGGACCATTGACTCCCCAACCGCCCGAAGAGCGCTGCAGCTCAGTGCGAACTCCGGACGGCGAACAGCTGGGCGCGCGCTTCTCAGTCTGGCCCTGCTGGGCACCTTGGGTGTCGGAATAGCCCTGCAGTCGCAGCCGTTACCCGTGTGGTTGGCCGACGAGCGCACCGGCGCGGGTGAACAGCTGAGCGTTACGCTGGCCGACAACAGCCACATACAACTGAACAGCCGCAGCGCTCTGGATGTTCGCTTCGATCAGCAAGAGCGCCGAGTGTTTCTGCACCGCGGTGAGGTGCTTGTTGAAACAGCACCGGCTAACGACTCGAGACCCTTTATCGTCGAAACCGAACAGGGCGATCTGCGTGCGCTCGGCACGCGATTCATCGTTCGCCGAGAGGCTGATGCGACCCGTCTGATCGTGCTCCGATCCGCTGTGGCCGCGCTTCCAAGCGACCTGCAAGCTGGTCGCACTGTGCAGGCAGGCGAGCAGGTACTGATGCACCGCGATCATCTCGACCAGAATGAACAGGCGCCGGCCGCGGCAGATGCCTGGAGCCGGGGCATGCTTGTTGTGGAAGATCTGCCGTTGGGTGAGCTGCTGGCAAAACTTCGCGAGTATCGCCCTGGCTACCTCGGCCTCGATCCAAGCCTCGAATCCCTGCGTATCAGTGGCAGCTTCCCGTTGCACGATACTGACCGCGCGCTGGCAGCGCTTCCACCCAGCCTACCGGTGCAGATCGAGCGGCACACCGATTGGTGGGTCAAAGTTGCCCCGGCGCAAGCGGCCAGCCATCCGGACAAGTAACAGCAGCGCTTGCGCAGGCCTATAGAAATATTTTCAGCACCCCCTATCACTTTTCATTTCTCGCCCGGCCTGACGAATAACTGAGACATATTCCTATTCGGGAGTTATTCACAAATGCCATCGCTTTCACTGTTCCGCCCCAGCCTCCTGGCCGTTGCCATCGCGCTTGCACCGCTGCCGCTGTTAGCCCAAACCGATGCTACAAGCGATGCCATGCGTGACTATTCCCTGCCCGCCGCGCCACTGGCTAGCACACTCAACCGTATCGCCGCCGAAGCGGGACTGGTGCTCAGCATCGATCCGGCATTGAGCCGCGACCGCATGGCCGAGCCGGTACAAGGCCGCTTCGATGGCCAGGGTGCACTGCAGGAAGCGCTGCGAGGTACGGGGCTCGAACTTCGCCAGGAGCCTTCGGGCAGCTTCAGTTTGCAGCAGGCGGCAACCAATGCGATGGCACTGCCGGACGTCACCGTGACCGCAACCGAAGCGCTGGCTGATGGCAGCGAAGCAAGCGGCTACCGCGCCAGCACCGTGCGAAACATTGGCGCGCTGGGTGGAATGGCGCTTCAAGATGCGCCCTATTCGGTCACAGTGATTTCATCGGAGCTGATGGACAACATCCAGGCCACCTCCAGCGACGACATCTTCAAGCTCAGCCCCACCACGCAGTTCACCTCCCCGACCAGCGCCGGCTACGCCAGCGCAGTGGCCATTCGCGGCTTCAGCGGCGTCGGCAACCTGAGCATCGCCAATGACGGCCTGCGCTTCAGCAACAGCTACGATGGCGGCAACTTCATCGAGGAAATGGAACGGCTGGAAATCCTTAGCGGTCTGTCCGGCTTCCTCTATGGTCCGGCCAGCCCCGGCGGACTGGTCAACTACGTGCTCAAGCGCCCCACTGCCGAACGCTACAACAGCGTGACCTACGGCACCCCTGGTGGCGATAATCAGTACCTGCATGGCGACTTCGGCGGGCCGATCGACAGCGAAGGTCGCTTTGCCTACCGCGTCAACCTGCTCGCCCAGGATGGTGAAACCGCCATCGACGGACAGGTCGAACGTCGTCACATGGCCAGCGTCGCGCTGGATTGGAACGTCAGCGACGACCTGCTCATCCAGTTCGACGCCTCGCACAAGCAGAGCGAGACGCGGGGCCTCACCAGCTACTGGTACTTCGCCAATCAAGCATTCCGGCCCGATGCCGAGGACCTGGAGAACGACGAGCTCTATAGCCAGCGCTGGGCTTACAACGACAGTCGCCATGACCGCGTCGGAAGCCGCTTCCAGTGGAGCCTGGGCGACGTATTCAGCCTGCGCGGCGCGCTCGGCTACAGCCAATACACCACCGAATATGCCTATACGGGACCGACCGTGAATTCGGCTGGCGTATACGTCCAGCCGCTCTATGCCTTCGCCCCGGTAGAAACCGAAGAGACCTCGGGCAACCTGTTCCTCGATGCGGTTTTCGACACCGCAGGTGTCGGCCATGCGATGACCTTCGGTTACCAGGGAAACATCGCCCGGGTTCGCTACAACACCGACTACATCCCCTTCCCGGGCCCGCAATATGTGTCGGTCACCCCCGAAGCGCCCTTCAGTGAGCGGCCGCAGGTGGACAAGCCGGCCTACGACCTCGGCGATGGCGACTACCATCTGGCCAGCCGCAGCCAGGCCGACAGTGTGCTGATCGGCGACGTCATCACCTTCAACGAGCAATGGTCGACGATCCTTGGCGTGACGCACTCGCGTATCAAGACCTTCAACGACAACTTCGTCTGGGTCGACGCGTTCGGCAGCGCGCCGGCGATCGAGGACTACAGCGAAACCGAAACCTCGCCCAACGTCTCGCTCGTCTACAAGCCGGTTGAGTGGCTTACCACCTACGCAACCTACATCGAAGGCCTGCAGACGGGTGGCGTAGCGCCGAGCGGCACAAACAACTCCGGGCAGGCGCTGGCGCCGATCGTCAGCGAACAGTACGAAATCGGTGCGAAAGCCGAGCTTGGCGGTGCGCTGTTCACCGTTGCGCTATTCGACATCGAGAAGCCCAACACCTACACCAACGCCGCCAATTTCTTTGTTCAGGATGGCATGCAGCACAACAAGGGTCTGGAGTTCGGCATCACCGGCCACGTTTCCCCAGCGCTGACACTGGTGGGCGGCGTCACCCTGCTCGATCCGGTCGTGGAAGGCGCGGCGAATGCTGCCAGCGACGGCAACCGCCCGGTCGACGTGGCGCGGCACCTGGCCAAGCTCTACGGCGAATACGCGATATTCGGCGTACCCGGGCTGACGCTCACCGGTGGCGCCTTCTACACGGGCAAGCAGTACACCGACGAGGCCAACGACAACACCATCCCGTCATTCACCACGTTCGACCTGGGCGGTCGCTATCGCATGGCCTTGGGGGATGAGCGTGCCCTGACCCTGCGCGCCAACCTGAGCAACCTCACCGACGAGGAATACTGGCTGAGCAGTCATTACCTTGGGGCACCACGCACGCTCAAGCTATCGGCGCAGTTGGAGTTCTAATGCGGGCCGCTACCATCCGCCGCTGGTCCTTCGTCCATACATGGACCAGCCTTATCTGCACGCTGTTTCTACTCTTACTGGCGGTCACCGGACTGCCGTTGATCTTCCATCACGAACTGGAGCACTTGCTTGGCGATGCTCCGGAGCTGCGTGAGATGGCGCCCGGTACGCCGCATCTCGATCTGCAACAGCTCGTGACCGCCGCCGAGCGGCACCGCCAGGATGAGGTCGTGCAGTATTTCGGCTGGGAAGCGGACGAGCCCAACGGCGTCGTGGCGATTACCGCGGCGACGGCCGGCACCGAGCCCAACTCGTCCTACACCTTCATGCTCGATGCACGTACCGGCGAAGCGGTTGAAATGCCGGCGGCCAATGGCGGGCTGATGATGTTTTTCCTGCGCATGCATGTGGACATGTTTGCCGGGCTACCTGGCAAGCTGTACCTGGCCTCCATGGGCATTCTGTTTATCGTGGCGATCATTTCCGGCGTGGTGCTGTACGCGCCCTTCATGCGTCGACTGAAGTTCGCTCAGGTGCGTCATGACCGCTCCAGCCGGACGCGCTGGCTCGATTTGCACAACCTGATCGGTATCGTCACGCTCAGCTGGGCACTGGTGGTGGGCATTACTGGCGTGGTCAGCGCCTGCGCCGACCTGCTGATCGAGGCATGGCGCGCTGAGTCACTGGCGACGATGCTCGCGCCCTACCGTGACGCGCCGCCCCTGACGACCCGCGCCCCGACCAACGATCTGCTGCAGATCGCAGCCCAGGCAGCGCCGGGTATGCAGCCAGACTTCATCGCCTTTCCGGGAACGCGCTTTTCCAGCGAGCATCACTACACGGTATTCATGAATGGCAGCAACCATCTGACTTCGCACCTGCTTACCCCGGTGTTGATCGATGCGCAAACGCTGCAGGTCACTGCCGTCGGCGATCGCCCCTGGTACATGGATGCACTGGGTCTGTCTCAACCCCTGCACTTCGGTGATTACGGCGGTCGACCGATGCAGATTCTGTGGGCCGTGCTCGATGTTCTTACAATCATCGTACTCGGCAGCGGCCTTTATCTTTGGTGGGTACGCCGCCGCGGCATACAGGCCTCAGCTCGCGAGGTAGCAGCATGAGCTGGCGTGAATCGACCTTCATGCTGCCGGGCCTCATTGCGGGGCTCGGCCTCGTCGGGCTTTTCGCTGCGCTGCTGGGGGATGGCTGGTGGGATGTGCTTGCCTGGCTCGGCCTAGGCCTGCCGGCAGCACTTGGAGTATGGCCGCTGCTGCGCAGGAGAATGACAGCACCCGCCCAAGCAGGGCAGCCTCGAAACCAGGACTGACATTCCCCAAGGCTTCAGCCTGTCGCCCGGCCTTCCTGACCAGGCGTCGCTGCGAACTGCGTTGCGCTCCATCAGATCGAAACAACGCTTCGATCGCGACAGGCTTAACGCATGTCGGATACGCAAATGCGCTGATATAACGGCGAATCGGCCTCCAGTTCGGTCAAGGTTTCAATCTTGGCCTGACCTGCCTCGTTCAACCTGAACATGGCTTTCTCCGCGCAAATCATCTGATAGCGCTGACTGACCACAGTGGAAGTCAGATGCTGCTTGTCGAAGCGATACAGAACAAAGCGGGCGATACGGCCCTGATTTGTATCCTGAACCTGTGCGTTGGCTTGATCGAGTACCGTGTAGCTCAACGGCATGGGATACATCATGGTCCAAGGGCGCCACAACATCTCCCCCTCATCGCTCGAAACGACCACACTGCCCTCCGGCAGGCGTGCCTGTTTGGCTTCGAACCAGGTGTATTCGTAGTGGATGGTGTAACTCAGCATTCCCAGACCCGCACATACAGGAATGATCCACATCGGCAACCGCTTACGCGTCAGTGAGCGCAGCAGCAGCCCAATACCTGCCCCCGCCACACCCGCGACGATTGCCGCGATTAGATGCCAGAACATATATAACTCCCCTAAAAAAATCGGGCTTCCATATGGAAGCCCGACTTCTACCTCAACCTTGTGTCAGAGCATGTCTGACGTTCGGCTGCATTATCAGTTAGTGATCAAGCGCAACGCCAGCACCCTTCGGGGTACGAACGCTCTCGACCAGATCCTGAATCTCCTGCGGCGGAGCCTCGGTAGCCATCGACACGGCGTAGGCTACAGCGAAGTTCAGCATCGCACCTACGGCACCGAAGGCCTGCGGGGAGATGCCCATCCACCACTGATCAGGCGTGTTGGGGATGCTTGCAGTGCCAGGAATGAAGAACCAGCCCAGGTACAGGAAGATGTACACGGCGGTGGAAACCACACCAACCAGCATCCCTGCGACAGCGCCTTTGCTGTTCACACGCTTGGAGAAGATACCCATCATCAGCGCCGGGAACAGGCTCGAGGCTGCAAGACCGAACGCCAGAGCCACCACCTGAGCCGCAAAGCCCGGAGGATTGAGGCCCAACCAGGTCGCCAGCAGAATCGCTGCCGTCATGGCTAGCCGCGCGGCCAGCATTTCGTTCTTCTCGCTGATTTTCGGATTGATCAGTGTCTTGATCAGGTCATGACTGATGGCAGAGGAGATCGCCAGCAGCAGACCCGCAGCAGTCGAGAGCGCAGCAGCGATAGCACCCGCAGCGATCAGACCGATGACCCAGCTCGGCAGGTTGGCGATTTCCGGGTTGGCCAGAACAATGATGTCGTTGTTCACGGTCAGCTCGTTGCCATTCCAGCCACGCTCAGTAGCGGTCGGAGTGAAGGTAGCGTTGGTGTCGTTGTACATCTGCACACGACCGTCGGCGTTCTTGTCTTCCCACTTGATCAGACCAGTAGTTTCCCAGGTCTGGATCCACTCTGGACGATCTTCGTAACGGATCGCTTCAGCCTGTGGGCCTTCCGGATAGATGGTCTGGACCAGGTTCAGGCGTGCCATGGAGGCAACAGCCGGTGCTGTGAGGTACAACAGAGCGATGAAGATCAGTGTCCAGCCAGCGGACCAACGAGCGTCAGCCACCTTCGGTACGGTGAAGAAGCGAATGATGACGTGCGGCAGACCGGCGGTACCGATCATCAGCGACATGGTGAACAGGAACATGTTCAGCTTGTTGTCGACGTCCGCGGTGTAAGCGGCGAAGCCAAGGTCGGTGACAACCTGGTTCAGTTTGTCGAGCAGCGGCATACCGGATTCGGTGTGAGTGCTGAACATGCCGAACATCGGGATCGGGTTGCCAGTCAGCTGCATCGCAATGAACACGGCCGGAATGGTGTAGGCAATGATCAGAACCACGTACTGCGCCACCTGGGTGTAGGTGATGCCCTTCATGCCGCCAAATACCGCATAGGCGAACACGATCACGGCTGCGATCCAGATACCGGTGGAGTTGCTCACTTCCAGGAAGCGAGAGAACGCCACGCCCGCACCTGCCATCTGGCCGATTACGTAGGTCACGGAGATCAGAATCAAGCAGATCACCGCTACCAGGCGCGCGCCACGGCTGTAGAAACGGTCACCGATGAAATCCGGTACCGTGAACTTGCCAAACTTGCGAAGGTAGGGCGCCAGCAGCATCGCCAGCAGCACGTAACCACCGGTCCAGCCCATCAGGTAAGCAGAAGTGGCATAACCGCCAGAGGCGATCAGACCGGCCATGGAAATGAAGGAAGCTGCAGACATCCAGTCTGCCGCCGTTGCCATGCCGTTGGTTACGGGGTGAACACCACCACCAGCGACATAGAACTCTTTAGTTGACCCTGCGCGAGCCCAGACCGCGATCCCTATATAGAGCAGGAACGAGGCGCCCACGAACATCATGTTGATCCAATATTGGCTCATTGTGGTTACTCCTCAACCCCGAATTCCTTGTCCAGTTTGTTCAGCCGCCACGCGTAGTGGAAGATGATCAAAATGAACGTGATGATGGAACCCTGTTGAGCGAACCAGAACCCCAGATCAGTACCCCCAACCGGGATACCGGCGAGTAAAGGGCGCAATAGGATGGCGAAACCATATGAGACAAGAGCCCAGACCACCAGGCTCCAAGTTATCAGGCGAACATTCGCCTTCCAGTACGCAGCAGCATTTGTTTTGTCGCTGTCGGCCATGACGTTCTCCGTCTTATTTTTATTACGGGTGAAGGGAACCACATCGTGAATTTAGCAAGGATGTGTCGTGGAATGATAGCCCCGACTTTAGTCTGACGCGCTCTAGGACGAGCGATTAAACGAGGCATCGACCGTTGCCAGGCTTGCAATTATCGAGATTGCTGGCCGCAAGCCGGCGCACCGGCAGCGCGTAGAAGGCACGCGGCCCTTAAGCCGCAGGAGGCGCGCTTCTGGCTGCACCCTCAAACGAAATGACGATCAAACATTCAAGACACTTGCTGCTTTGAGAGGCGAGCCTTCAACCTGACTCATCAGTCACGAAGCTGAACAGCATTGACCTACATGGGTTTTATCAATCGCCAACCGCCACTTATTAAGCTGATACAAGTAGCGCCCACATATAATCAAACAACGATAATTAACCTTTCTTCCGGCTAATAATTAAGATTATGGCAGCCAACCTAAATACCTTAGTTAATTAGCACCGCAAGATTATATTTGCGTTACACAACACGAGATTCAGTTTGCCTCGGAGTTTCAATACGCACCGACAGAGCGAATGCGCTCCCGCAAACCACAGAGGGAATCGATGTGTGTGCGTGCGCTGGGCGCGGACAGCGATTAGCGTTCGCGCCCGTTCGGATCGCACTAGGCGAACTAGCAGGTGGGGCGGCCTGCCGTGTACTTCTGAGCAGGATCGATAGCAGCCTCAAGATCCCGGATTGCCGTAGCCCCAATCAACAGCGGATAGCGGAAGTGGCTACGGTCGGTCAGGTTGACCTCGGTTTCGCGCATCTGGTCGCCGATGCACAACTGCATCTCCACCACTGGCCGCTCGGCGACATCCGGCCCACGCTCCGCATCCGTATCGTCGTCGGGGTCGACGGCCTCTTCTTTGCGGGTCTTGATCTCGGCGATGCGCGCCAGGCGGTGCTCATAGAGCGTGTCGTCAGCGCCTTCGACAGCCAGGCGGAATCTCACCCAGTCTTCCCCGTCTCGCTCGAAACGCTCGATATCGCGCGCCGACAGCGAGGCAGTCATCGCGCCAGTGTCCATCTTGGCTTTGAGGGTCTTGCCGAGGTCTTCGATCTTGATCTGCTCATAGCGGCCGAACAAGGTTGGCTCGGCGGCCACGGCGGGAAGGGTTAACGCGCTCAACAGCAACAACAAACGGGACAAAGCGGCCTCCTGAATCAGTATTGACCTGAATGGGACCGACCGTCGCCGCGATCCGTTCCGCCCTATGCAGCGGGCCACGGGCGTCACGCGTGAAAGTCAGCCGCCTGCTAGACTGCGCCTCACTTTTTTCAGCAGATCACTACCGTGCCCAGTTCAGCCTTCGCCACCCTGCCCCTCAGCCCTGCAACGCTGGCCAACCTCGACGCGCTCGGCTATGCCGAAATGACGCCGATCCAGGCGCAAAGCCTGCCGGTCATGCTCAAGGGTATGGACCTCATCGCGCAGGCCAAGACCGGCAGCGGCAAGACTGCCGCCTTCGGCATTGCACTGCTGGAGCCAATCAATCCGCGCTATTTCGGCTGTCAGGCGCTGGTACTTTGCCCGACCCGAGAACTGGCCGATCAGGTGGCCAAAGAACTGCGCCGGCTGGCGCGCTCTGCTGACAACATCAAGATCCTCACGCTTTGCGGCGGCGTATCCATAGGCCCGCAGATCGGCTCGCTGGAACATGGCGCGCATGTGATCGTTGGCACGCCTGGGCGCGTTCAGGAGCATTTGAAAAAGGGCTCCCTGAAACTCGACGGCCTGAACAAGCTGATCCTCGACGAAGCCGACCGCATGCTCGACATGGGCTTCTACGACGCGATTGCCGAAATCATTGGGCAGACCCCGAGCAAGCGGCAGACCCTGCTGTTCTCGGCGACCTACCCCAGCGGCATCAAGCAACTCGCGTCGACCTTCATGCGCGACCCGCAGCAGGTAAAGGTCGAAGCCCTGCATGACGACACCCAGATCGAGCAGCGCTTCTACGAAATCGACCCCGAAGAGCGCATGCAGGCCGTGATTCATGTCCTGGCCAGCTTCCGTCCGGAGACCTGCGTGGCCTTCTGCTTCACCAAACAGCAGTGCCAGGAACTGGTCGACGCTCTCACAGAGAAAGGCATCTCTGCCATGGCGCTTAATGGCGACCTGGAACAGCGCGACCGTGATCAGGTACTGGCCATGTTCAGCAACCGCAGCCTGTCCGTGCTGGTCGCCACCGATGTTGCGGCTCGCGGGCTGGATATCGACGCCCTGGACATGGTGATCAACGTCGAGCTGGCGCGCGATTCCGAAATCCACATTCATCGGGTTGGACGTACCGGTCGTGCCGGCAAGAAGGGCATTGCCGTCAGCCTTGTCGCACCCGCCGAAGGCCACCGCGCCCAAGCCATCGAGGACCGGCAGAAGGCGCCGCTCAACTGGCAGCCGCTGAGCGAGCTAAAAGTGCAGCCGGGCGGCCCGCTGCAGCCGCCGATGGTGACGCTGTGCATCGGCGCTGGGCGCAAGGACAAGCTGCGACCGGGCGACATCCTTGGCGCGCTGACGGGCGATGCGGGTATTCCCGGCAAGCAGGTGGGCAAGATTGCGATCTTCGACTTCCAGGCGTTCGTTGCCGTCGAGCGCGACGTGGCCAAGCAGGCCTTGAATAGACTCAACTCCGGCAAGATCAAAGGCCGGTCGCTGAAAGTCCGCACGCTTTAGTCGCTGGAAAGAAACGAGCCTGTCGCATCCCCGCGTACAGGCTCGTGACGAAACGGATTGCCCGTCTCGAAGAAGCAGCGACAGCTCATTCGACCGATCAAACGAACGGCGCTGCTGGCGAGCCGAGAAGTCCTTTCGCTCGACTCGCCGATGGCGCGGGTTACAGCGAACCGCGAGCCCAAGGACCCCAGATGGCAAAGGTGATGCCGGGGGTCTGGATGTTGACGAACAGGAAGTGCCCGGTCGGATCGAAGCAGGCGCCGCAGAACTCACGGTTGCGGTAGTCGCCGCCCGAAACATTCTTCCCGGCCGCAGCGGCCTGGACGTCGTCGAACACCACGTTATTCTTGGCGAAGATATACGCTTCACCGGCCGTGGTCAGGCCCAACAGGCGCTCACCGAAGCCGTAGGTATCCTGCACACCGCCACCGTCTTCGCAGAGCAGCAAACCGCCTCGTGGGCTGACGGTGATGTTGTCCGGGTTATTGGCGATTTCGGCGTCAGTGGAGGCGAAGATGCAGGTCAAGCGGTCGTTGGCCAGGTCGTGCATCCACACCGCACCGTTGCCATAACCGGCACGCCCTTGGCTGTCGGTGCCGGCGCTGGTATCGACAATGTAGAGTTTGCCTTCGCTGTACCAGATGCCCTCGCCACGGCTCATGCTGAGACCACCGGCACGACGCGCCTGGGCGAACGGCCCACTGCCTTCAGGCTGCGGCTCCTGGTTTGGATTAGGCACCTCGACCCATTCCAACTGATAGCTGTCGCCTTGTTTCGGCGCCAGCAAATCGGCCAACGCAACGTTGCGAACCCGCGCCGCCTGTAGGATGCCGCCCACGGCCAGTGAGCCCGGCTGCTGGCTCGCGTCGGTGGGAATATAACGGTAGTAACCGGCTTGGTTGCGGGCGTCTTCAGTCAGGTAGACGTAGCTGTTGCTCGGATCTACGGCGACCGCTTCGTGCCGGAAGCGGCCCATCTGGACGATGGGCTCGCCGGTCGTCATGGCTGGATCGGCTGTCACTTCGAACACATAGCCATGGGTATGACCACCTACCGCGCTGTAGTCTTCCGTGGTTTCCTCACAGGACAACCAGGTTCCCCAAGGCGTGACACCGCCGGCACAGTTGGTACGGGTTCCACCGAGGCTCGGCAGGGTTCGTACCGGCTGCATGATGTCACGGGAAACGTAGAGGTTGGTCGTTCCGCCGGCCGGACGCTGGCCGTTGGAAAGGGTCACGTCATCGTAGATGCCGGTGGCGTCGATCAGCGGACCGGTGCTGGCTTCATGGTTACGCACCAGCACGATTTCCGGGCCATGTTGGCCGCGACGCACCTCAATGACGCCCATGCCGTCATGCGACGTGGGTACAGGCTGGCCGTTTTCCATCAGGTCGCCGGTCCAGGAAAAGCTCTTGTACTGAAACCCGTCGGGTAGCTGTAGCAACTCAAGGCCTGTGCTCAGGTCCTTGGTCGGACGCAACGGACCATAGCTGCTGCGAACCAGGCCGGCGCCGCGCCCCTGTGCATTTCGCGCTGCGAAGGCTTCCAGCGTGCCGAGGAAAGGCGTACCGGCCACAACGGCGGCGGTGATAGCGCCACCTTTGAGCAGGCTGCGGCGGCTGGCATCGTGTTCACGGTTCATGCGGTGTCCTCTTTATAGGAATGGGAGGGAGCGGCATGAATAAAGCCAGACGAATACGGCTAAACGATGACCGTGCGGTTTCGTTCCGGTGATGCGAGACGGATGGACGGTATAAGCTTTGCTTCGCTTGCCGTGACGTCCGCGTACGGCCGGCGTCCAACCTTCTTCTTATCGCCGACAGGTCCGACTCGTTCATATGCGCTCACCTTCGCTCAACCATTCCTTGCGCCAGCTCTGGGCGCTGGACAAGTTCGGCTACAGCCTTCGCGTGCTGATCGCGCTGGCCGGCAGCATGGGTTTGAGCTGGTACCTGGCACAGCCCGCGATGGCGATTCCACTGTTTCTCGGCGTCATTGCCAGCGCCCTGGCAGAGACCGACGACAGCTGGCTGGGGCGCCTATCAGCACTCCTGGTCACACTGCTGTGCTTCAGCATCGCCGCGGTATCGGTGCAGCTGTTGTTTCCCTTCCCCCTGTTGTTCGCACTCGGCATGGCGGCCGCGGCGTTCGGCCTGGTCATGCTCGGAGCTTTGGGCGAGCGCTACGCGACCATCGCTCAGGCGACGTTGATTCTTTCGATCTACAGCATGATTGCGGCCGACCAGCGTGGTGGCGAAGCGCTGCACCCCTGGCGCGACCCGCTGCTGCTGTTGGCTGGCGCCACCTGGTACGGCTTGCTCTCGGTCCTCTGGAATGCGCTGTTCGCGCACCAACCCGTTCAGCAAAGCCTGGCCCGCCTGTACCGCGAGCTGGGGCAGTACTACAAGCTCAAGGCTGCCCTGTTCGAGCCGGTACGCCAGTTGGATGTGGAAGAACGTCGCCTGCAACTGGCGCAGCAGAATGGCCGCGTGGTGAGCGCCCTGAACGCCACCAAGGAAACCCTTTTGCATCGCCTGGGCAATGGGCGGCCGGGAGTGAAAATCAGCCACTACCTCAAACTCTATTTCCTCGCACAGGACCTTCACGAGCGCGTCAGTTCCTCGCACTACCCTTACCAGGAGCTGGCCGAGGCGTTCTTTCATAGCGACGTGCTGTTTCGTTGCGGCAGGCTGCTGCGCTTGCAGGGCGTTGCCTGCGTGGACCTCGCTAATGCCGTTCAGCTGCGCCAGCCGTTTCGTTACAGCGAAGCCAACGCACAGGCGCTGGCGGATCTGGAGTCATCGCTCGAACATCTGCGGATGCAGAGCAATCCGGCATGGCGCGGACTGTTACGCTCATTACGGGCCTTGTCCGGCAATCTGGCGACCATGCAGCGCCAGCTGTCCACGGCGAGCAACCCTGATGCACTGGAAGGTGAGCAGGACAGCAGCCTGCTGGATCGACAGCCGCAATCGCTGCGCGATGCGTTCAACCGTATCCGCCTGCAGCTGACGCCCACCTCATTGCTGTTCCGCCATGCCCTGCGCATGAGCCTGGCGCTGCTCTGCGGCTATGCCGTGCTTCACACCATCCATCCCGAACAGGGCTATTGGGTGCTGCTGACCACCGTGTTCGTCTGCCAGCCCAACTACGGCGCAACGCGCATCAAGCTGGTCCAGCGCGTGACGGGAACGGCGCTCGGCTTGGCCGTGGGCTGGGCGCTGTTCGACCTGTTTCCCAGCCAGCAGGTACAGGCGCTGTTCGCCGTGATCGCAGGCGTGGTGTTCTTCGCTACCCGCAGCAGCCGCTACACCCTGGCGACCGCCGCAATCACACTGCTGGTGCTGTTCTGCTTCAATCAGGTCGGTGACGGTTACGGGCTGTTCTGGCCGCGCTTGGTCGATACCCTGTTGGGCAGCCTGATTGCGGCAGCCGCCGTATTCTTTGTGTTGCCGGACTGGCAGGGCCGGCGTCTCAATCAGGTAGTTGCCAATACGCTCGCACGCAGTGCCGATTATCTGCGGCAGATCATGGCGCAATACGAAAGCGGCAAACGCGATGATCTGGCCTATCGACTGGCGCGCCGCAACGCACACAACGCCGATGCAGCGCTCTCGACTACCTTGTCGAACATGCTTCTGGAGCCTGGGCATTTCCGCAAGGACGCCGAAACCGGCTTTCGCTTCCTGATCCTCTCGCACACGCTGCTCAATTACCTGTCGGGCCTGGGTGCCCACCGCGAAAGCCTACCCGCCGATGCCCGGGATGACATGCTGGAAAGTGCGGCCCAGCAACTGGCGCGCAGCCTCGACGAGCTGGCCGACGGGCTGCAACACGATCAGCCGGTTGCCGTTTACAGCGAAGCCGAGGAAGCGCTGGCGCAACAGTTGGAGCAAACCTCGGAAGACATCGACGATAGCCATCGTCTGCTGCAGACCCAGCTGGGGCTGATCTGCCGGCAGCTGGCGCCACTACGCAGCATGGCAGCGCACCTGCTGCGGCAACATCCGCAGCCTCAAGGCTGAGGCAGCGAATTCGGCGAAGGCAGACCATGACGCGCGAAGATGGCCGCGTAGGTGCCATCTTTGACCATCGTCTCGATCTCGCGGTTGAAGGCCGCAATGATTGCAGCCTGCTGCGGATGATCATTACGCACCACCAGCGACAGATCGCGAATGCTGAATTCGCCCGGTACGAAACTCAGCCCATCACTCACCTCTTTGAGCGAGCCGTTGAGGTGAAACAGCACTGTACGCTCGTCTTCGAGGGCCAGATCAGCGCGATCGGCCAGCAGCATTCGAGCCGCCTGCACGAAGTTATTGGCGTAGCCTTTGTTAAGTGTTGAGTCGTCTGCCAGCTCATCGCTATAGGCATAACCATTGGTCAGCACGATGTCATAAGTGCGCAGACTGTCACGCCCCTCATAGCGGATGCCGTCACCCTGCCGCTGCACCCAACGCACCCGATTGTTCAGAAAGGGGCGGCTGTAGGTTGCGTAGTCCGCATGCCTGACCGTGAACCAGTCGTTGATAATGTCGTACTTACCTTGCTGTAACCCCAGCACCGCCCGCTCCCAAGGCACCTCGGTGTAGGAGACGTCATAACCCGCCCGACCAAGCGCCGCGCGGATAAGCTCGACCGACAACCCGTCGCCGGGCAAGGTTTGATCTGTGTATGGCGGCCAGGCATCACCTGCCAGTCTCAGCACTTCGGCAGGAACCGACGCACTGGTCGAGAGCAGCATTCCAACCATAACTATTTTTATTCTTGTCAAAGCACTCTCCCGCACACCAATGGCGAAGCGCCACCAACACTAGCTAATCACAACCAGCTGCGTTTGGGATGTCCGGCTCGTCGGATGTGGGGAGACCGAGCTGCAGCCAGCGGGCCGCAGGAGTACCATCGCGCATTTTCCAGGCGAGGTAGCTGGCAGTGCAGACGGACGTGGTAGTAATCGGCGCAGGGGCTGCCGGGCTGATGTGTGCCTTCACAGCCGCCGCCCGAGGCAGACAGGTCCTGCTCATCGACCACGCTAACAAGGCCGGCAAGAAGATCCTCATGTCAGGCGGGGGCCGCTGCAACTTCACAAACCTCTACACCGAGCCGGCCAACTTCCTTTCCGGCAACCCGCATTTCTGTAAGTCAGCCCTTGCCCGCTATACCCAGTGGGACTTCATCGAGATGGTCAGCCGCCACGGCGTGCAGTACCACGAGAAAAAGCTGGGCCAGTTGTTCTGCGATAACAAGGCAAGCGACATCCTCGGTATGCTGCTCGACGAGTGCGAGCAGGCCGGCGTCGACCTGCGGCTCGATACGGCCGTACAACAGATCGACAAAGCAGAGGCTGGCTACCAACTGCAGACCGATGCCGGACCGGTCGCCTGTCAGTCGCTGGTGATCGCCACAGGCGGCTTGTCGATCCCGACCCTCGGCGCGAGCGGATTCGGTTATCAGGTGGCGCGGCAGTTCGGCCACACCCTGCTGCCGACCCGCGCAGGGCTGGTGCCCTTCACCATCACCGAGCCACAACTTAAGTCGATGTGCGAAGCGCTGTCGGGGACTTCAGTCGAGGATTGCCTGGTCAGCTGCAACGGCCAGAGCTTCCGCGAAAACATCCTGTTCACCCATCGCGGGCTGTCCGGTCCGGCGATTCTGCAGGTCTCCTCGTACTGGGAGCCGGGCGATGCCATCGAGATCAACCTGTTGCCGCATCTGAACCTGAGCGAGTGGCTGGACGAGCAACGCCGCGAGCGCCCCAATACCGAACTCAAGACCCTGCTCGGCGAATTGTTCACGCGCAAGATGGCCGGGCTCTTGGCGGAACACTGGTTCACCTCTAAACCCCTGAAGCAGTATTCAGCCAACGAACTGACCGAGATCGCCGAGCGACTGGCCTGCTGGCGGCTGGTGCCGGCGGGCACCGAAGGCTATCGCACCGCCGAGGTGACCCTCGGCGGCGTCGATACCCGAGAGGTCTCATCCAAGACGATGGAATCGCAGAAGTCGCCGGGGCTGTATTTCGTCGGCGAGGTACTGGACGTCACCGGCCACCTCGGCGGCTTCAACTTCCAGTGGGCCTGGGCCTCGGGTTACGCCGCGGCGCAGTACGTCTGACCCACTACTGATTGGTCATGTTGGAAGGCGGTGAGATTTCACGCGGGCCGGCCGGGTCGGTCGCCGTGTTCTGGTACTCCTGCTGGTTCCGTTCGACATTGCGCAGCGCCGACGGCTCGTCATCCGGGGAGCAGCCGGCCAGTGTCAATGCAAGGGGAAGTGCCGCAGTCATGGCAATCAGTCTGGATCTCATATCAGTTCTCCTGCCGTGCAATGCGCCAACCTCATGTCGGGCGGCTTCAGCACATGCAATCAGATAATTCGGAATTTTACTGAGCAGCGCCTGACGCGCCGCGTGTGGTGTGAGGCGCGGTTCCCGCCCCAGACGCGGTGCCCAGACCGCTGCCGTTGTCCGCTGGCGCTGTGTCCATGCTGCCCTCAGCACCTGTCGCCAACGGCGCACCGGCTTCAGGACCGGCACCCGCTCCATTGTTGGACGGTGGCGCCCCGGTGAACGGCGGTTCAGGCTTTTCGATCGCAGGCTCGGGCGTCACCACCTCCCGTTCAGCATCATCCTGCCCGCAGCCTACAAGGACCAGGCCAAGCACAGGGGCAAACAGATAGGCCAATCGCATCAATACCTCCAAGCATCGAGCCCGCGAATAGCCTGCGGGCATGAGTCAATCCCTAATAAAGTTGACCCTGCAGACAGCCTGGAGTGCCCCGCCCGAGTGCCCAGGCCGCCCGACGGTTGCGAATGACTGCCCTCAGCCCTCAATAGGCAAACCGGCTAGGCCGACGCGGCCAGCTGCCAAAGGCCGTCGACACAGTGGTCATTACGGAAGCTCCGGCGCAGGTCGATGGCTGACAAAGGTCGACTGAATAGATAGCCCTGAGCGTACTCGCAGTGTTCGGCCTCGAGAAATGCCAACTGTTTCAGCTCTTCGACGCCCTCGGCAACCACCGTCAGATCCAGGCTCTGGCCCAGACCGATGATGGCCCGGCTGATCACGGCGGAATCCGCATCTTCACCCACTCCCGCAATGAAACTGCGGTCGACCTTGAGAATGTGCAGAGGAAACTGCTTCAGATAGCCGAGCGAGCAGTAGCCGGTGCCGAAATCATCCAGCGCCAGACGTACACCGAGGTTGGCGATCTCCTGCAGGGTCGCCAGCACCGCATCACTGTGCTGCATCAACAGGGTCTCGGTGATCTCCAGTACCAGGCTCGAAGCGGGCAGCTGAGTCTCGCCAAGTATCGCGATCAGACGGTGGATGAAGTCCGCCTGCTGCAGCTGCCTGATCGACAGATTCACCGAGCAGTAGAGCTGCCCCTGACCGGCCAGCTGCCAGCGACGGACTTGCGTGCAGGCCTCGCGCAACACCCACTCGCCGACCCGGACGATCTCGCGGGACTCCTCGAGGATCGGGATGAACTCCTGGGGGCCGACCGAGCGACCGTCATGCTGCCAGCGCAGCAGTGCCTCGACCCCGGCCAGATGGGGCTGACCATCAACCAGGCGACATATCGGTTGGTAACAGAGGGTGAACTCGTTGCGCTCGAGCGCCTGCGCCAGATTGCTCTGCAGCTCCAGCTGACGCTGGGCCGTGCTTTGCAGCCCCTCGCAGTAAAGGGCGAACTGGTTCTTGCCAGCGTCCTTGGCGCGGTACAGCGCCAGATCGGCGGCTTGCAATGCATCCAGCGGTTTGCCATCACGCTGCAGCGGAGCGATGCCAATGCTGGCCGTGAGTGTCAGCGTCCGCTCAGCCAGTTGCAACGGCGCACGCAGTGCATTGAGCATGCGCTGGGCCACCCGCTCGGCGTCGCTGGCGCAGGCAAGGTCGCCGAGCAAGGCCACGAACTCGTCGCCGCCGAAACGGGCGAGATGATCACCAGGACGCAGGCAGCCGGAGAGACGCCGGGCAACTTCCACCAGGACCTGATCGCCGACACGGTGACCAAGGCTGTCATTGATCAGTTTGAAGCGATCAACGTCGACGAACAGTAGCGCTGATTCACGCACCCCACTGCGCTGCTGCGCGGCGCTGAGAAGCTCATCCATGTGCAGACGATTCGCCAACCCGGTCAGCGGGTCGTGACGGGCCGCGTGATGAAGGCAGCTTTCAGCGATCTTGCGCGCACTGATATTGGTCTGCGAACCGGCCATGCGCCGCCCGCTGCGTTCGCAATGCTCGACCACGCCGCGCACCTGCACCCAGATGTACTCGCCGTAGTGAGTTTGAATGCGGTACTCGTGGTTCAGCGCTGCCGTACGGCCACCCAGGTGCGCGGAAATGGCTTCGCGGAGGCCCGCCAGGTCATCCGGATGGACCCGCTTGAACCAGCTGTCACTGGTGTATCCGGGCTCGGCAGAAAGGCCGAGCATGGCCATCCAGCGTTCGGAGAGATACAGCTGATCGGCATCGATGTGCCAGTCCCAGATGCCATCCTCGGTGCCTCTCAAGGCACGGGCAAGGCGTGCTTCGCTGTCCTCCAGCGCCTGCCGCTGCGCCACCGTGTAGGTGTCGATGGCGAGGATCATGTCAAAGAACACTGCCTTGAGCAGGCTGTTGAACACCGCGTAACCCGGAGCATCTCCCAGTAGCTCGGCCAGCATGTCACCGAGATACAGCCGGTAGGCACCCAGATACCACTCCAGATCAACGCCCACGCGCTGATGCACCAGCCCGACCAACAAACGATCCTTCACATAGTCGCGGTCATACGGGCCGTTCCATAATCGTTCGTAGTAGCTTCGCTGACTGTGCTTGAGCCGCACCAGCCGCTGGGGATCGGCCAACATGGCGGTCGGTGTATCGAACGCAGCCATGTGGGTATAGAGGCGCTCGATAAACCGGGCTTGCGCATCGTCCAGGTCGGCAGCTGCACTGTTCAGCCTCGCGCCATCGCTGGGCTGCCACTCCAGAAAGCGCATGCGCGTACGGATCGCCTCAGGTCCAAGACCGATCCGCTGCAGCAATTCCTTCAGCTCGTCTTCCATCCGCCACCTACTCTGGCGCCGCAAAGCGCAGCTCCTTTCACTTGAGCAACTACATGCAGGCAAACTCGCCAGCTAGTAGCAGTAAGCCATCAAGCCTGACAGTAGCGTCGTGGGGGAATATTGATGCAGATCAGCGGGGCAATAGGCGGGGCTTGCTGCTTTGGTCGACCAGGCTAGACCGGGGCGTTGCGCCCCGGCGGCGATCAGTCAGGCGGCCTGTTTCGCAGCGAATTCTTTCTTCAGGCGGCTTTTGAGCTCTTCCATTTTCTGTCCCATCTCGCTCAGCTGGTCATCGCTGAACAACTCACGCGCCGTGGGAAACATTTCGGACTCTTCTTCCTCGATGTGGTGCTCGAGCAGCTCCTTGCAGACTTTCACGCGCCCGGAGAACTCAAGCGTCGAGGGGTCAGTAGCCTTGAGGTCTGGAAGCACCAGCGAATCGACTGCACGATGCTCTTCCTTGGCCTCGTGGTACATGGTCTTCTCCTCTTTCCCACCCGCTTCCTTGAAGGCTGGATAGAGAATCTGTTCTTCCAGCTGGGTATGGATCGACACTTCCATTTCCAGCTTCTGTAACAGTTCGGTGCGGGTCTTGACGGCACGCTCGGTGGTATCGGTGAGGCGCGTCAGAATGTCTTTGACTTTCTCGTGATCGTCGATCAATAGGTCGATGGCGTTCATTGGGTTTCCTCTCATCAGGTTTGCACTGCATTCAGGCTCTTCGGTCTGATCGTCAGCGCTAGGCAGGCACGTCCGAGTACGGCAGGCCTGTGGCAATACAGGCCTGCCGACCGACTCAGGCGTACTCGTAGGTGGGCAGCCCGGTACGGCTCTGGCTTTGCAGCCGGGCGATGGCGGGCGACATTCCCGCTTCCAGCGCCAGGTCACGGCGGACCGAACTGATGACCCACTCAAGCTGGATATTCGTCTGGGTCTGTCCTTTGGACAGGGCCCGCTTGATGACGTCCCGATCATCGTTACGAAGCGTTAGCAGGAGCCCGCCATCAGGACGAGGTGCGGTGACGACTTCAAACTCGGGAAACGCGGCAGAGAGAACTTTTTCAGCGGCAATCATTATTGTGTACTCCGGTTATGTTCCAGCGTACGTAGCTAGAGCATCGATCATGCCAACCGGGAAAACATAAAAACTCGCATTATTTCAGCGACTTGCGTCACATAATGGCGCTTTGTACGCATGCAAAACGCATGACGGTTACGCTTACGGCATGCATTCTGCTGTGCGGAAGAACAAATATTGAAGTTCGCTGTCGAGCGCTCAGGCCTTGCGCCAGACGCTTGCAAGCCAGGGTTGTTGCTCGCGCGGCAGCCCTGGCGGGCGATAGTAGTGCTCCAATTCAATGAATCCGACGGAATGCAGCAAGCGCTGCCACGTAGGCCAGTCGTACCAGGTGCCGTAGCGGGCGCCACTCCAGCCTTCTTGGTTGTCGCCGCATGGATTGGAACAGAACAACACCCCGGCGGGCCGAAGCGCCGCGTGGAGCCTCGATAGGACGTCGGCGATTTCGCGACTGGGCAGATGAAACAGCACGGCATTGGCAAAAATGCCGTCGAAGGACTCGGCCGGAAGATCCAGCTCGAGCAAGTTTTGATGCAGCACTTCACACCCCGTTTCGGCACGTGCCATTGTCACGAAGGGCTCGGCGCCGTCGAGGCCGACCGCAATATGCCCGCGCGCAGTGAATGCTTTGAGATCCCGCCCTGGCCCACAGCCAAGGTCGAGAATACGCAGCGGCGCCTTGCCCTCGATGTGCCGGAGTAACGCATCGATGTTCTGACTGACGTCGTGGTCTCGAGTCCCATCGCGAAAGGCCTCGGCGTTGGTGCGATAGTCATCCAGCGTCAGTTCCGAAATAGCGCGATGATTTTCGTCAGGCATGAGGGCACTCCAGCGATGAAAAGGCGAGCCTAACTACTCGACTGTCGGTTGCCAATGCATGTGGCATCGCGAAAAGCTGGGCAAATCGCAGCAAACGATTGACGACCAGCTGCACATCAATGAACTTGCGCAGCGGCACTCGCTCCAACGCTGATCCGCGAGGATTAATGCCCCTACCGCACTATGTTCATGAAACACATCGAGAATCGCTCCGATGAGCCAAGCACACAAGAAAGTCGTTTTACTCGTCGAAGACGAACCTCACATCCTTTCCCTGCTGTCTGATTACCTCGCCGGCGAAGGCTATAAGGTGTTGGAAGCCGCCGATGCGCCGCGGGCCTTCGAGATCCTGGCGACAAAGCCGCAACTCGATCTGCTGGTGACTGATTTTCGTCTTCCTGGCGGCGTGTCCGGAGTGATGATTGCGGAGCCCGCATTGAAGCTGCGACCCGACCTTAAGATCATCTTCATCAGCGGCTACCCCATCGAGATCCAGGAATCAGGCAGCGAGATTGCGCGCTCCGCGCCGATCCTGGCCAAACCGTTCTCACTGGACTCTTTGCGCAGCCAGATTCAGCAGCTACTGGCCTGACGCAAAGAACTACGCCCCAAACGCAACGAGCCCGCACTAGGCGGGCTCGTTGTTCAACGCATCGACTCAGTTGACCTTGGGGTCGAGCTCGCCGCGCGCATAACGCTCAAACATGCCTTCCAAGGAAATCGGCTTGATCTTCGAGCCATTGCCGGCGGTGCCGAACGCCTCGTAACGCGCAATGCAGATGTCGCGCATGGCGGTCACGGTCTTGGCCAGGTACTTGCGGGGGTCGAATTCGCTGGGGTTCTTCGCCATGAACTCGCGGATTGCACCGGTAGAGGCCAGACGCAGGTCCGTATCGATATTCACCTTGCGCACGCCGTACTTGATGCCTTCGACGATTTCCTCGACCGGCACGCCGTAAGTTTCCTTAATGTCGCCACCGTACTCATTGATGATTTTCAACCAGTCCTGCGGTACGGAGGAGGAGCCGTGCATCACCAGGTGAGTGTCAGGAATGCGCTTGTGGATTTCCTTGATGCGCTGGATCGACAAGGTGTCACCGGTTGGCGGCTTGGTGAACTTGTAGGCGCCGTGGCTGGTGCCGATGGCGATGGCCAGGGCGTCAACCTTGGTCTTGGCGACGAAATCGGCAGCCTCTTCCGGATCGGTCAGCAGCTGGCTGTGATCCAGCATGCCTTCTGCACCGACGCCATCTTCTTCACCGGCCATACCGGTTTCCAGGGAGCCCAGGCAACCCAGCTCGCCTTCCACCGACACACCACAGGCGTGGGCGAAAGCAACGGTCTGCTGAGTGACGCGGACGTTGTATTCGTAGTCGGACGGCGTCTTGCCGTCTTCGCGCAGCGAGCCGTCCATCATGACCGAGCTGAAGCCCAGCTGGATCGAGCGCTGGCAGATGTCAGGGCTGGTGCCGTGATCCTGGTGCATGACCACCGGGATATGCGGGAATTCTTCCACCGCGGCGAGAATCAGGTGGCGCAGAAACGGCGCGCCGGCGTATTTGCGAGCACCGGCCGAAGCCTGGACGATCACCGGGGAGTCGGTCTTGTCGGCCGCTTCCATGATGGCTCGCATCTGCTCGAGGTTGTTTACGTTGAAGGCCGGCACGCCGTAGCCGAATTCGGCGGCGTGGTCGAGCATCTGGCGCATGCTGATGAGTGCCATGTTTTCCTTTCTCCCGGTTAGGGTCGATTAATCGTGTAAAGCCTGCCGCAAGGGCTGACGGTGTTCAAGCACCGCGCGGTATGGCGCGGCATTGTAGTGGTGGACGACTCAAAAGCCATCAGACCCGGTAAAAACGCCTTCAAACAGGTAGTTCGCCCGCTTTTTTGATCAGATATTGATCAACGACGCACTGCAACCATGGGCGAGCAGTTTGTCATCAGCCAGACGATAGACCAGCGCACCAGTCCCCTTGTCATGAAAGGCCACAACACCATCGCTATAGAAAGCACCACGGGTCACCGGTTCCTTGCGCAACCTGTGAACCTGCTGGCTGTCGCCAATTTTCAGCTCCACCATCTGGTGGCTGTCATCAGCATAGCGCCAGGCGATGTTTTGCTCGCTCTGACACTTCCAAACTACAAAGGGCGCATCTGGACCGGATTGCCAGTGCCCGCACCCGCCGAGCAGTAATGCAGCAATCGGAATGAGCAGACCTTTCATTGGTCCTCCTTGCTGGCTCAGGGACAATCCTGCACATCGGCAGCGGTTCCTGCAGTCGGGTCGCCCGTGCTTTGCATCTCAATGCGTTGATCATTCTGCGCAGTCGGGCTCTGTGCCGGTGGCGGGTCGATTACTTCGCAGAGCGAGTCCGGCGAACCTCCGGCACAACCGGCCAGGCCAATAAAGCAAACAGCTATTGCGGCGAAACGCATGGTGAGTCTCCATTCCTCATCTGGACAGAACAGAGACAGCAACCCGTCGCAGGGGTTGCCTTTGCCGTTACGTTTGTAACGACAAAAGGCCATCAGCTGCTTTAGTTCGCGCGTTGCTCCAACACTTCAACAGCGGGCAGAACCTTGCCTTCGACGAACTCGAGGAAGGCGCCACCGCCAGTGGAGATATAGGAGATCTGCTCCGCGACACCGTACTTGTCGATAGCAGCCAGGGTGTCACCGCCACCGGCGATGGAAAACGCCGGGCTTTGGGCAATCGCCTGGGCCAGAACCTTGGTGCCGTTACCAAACTGATCAAACTCGAACACGCCAACCGGGCCGTTCCAGAGGATGGTCTTGGAAGACTTCAGCAGCTCGGCAAAATTGGCCGCCGTTTGCGGACCGATGTCCAGAATCATGTCATCTTCGGCCACGTCGGCGACTGCCTTGACGGTGGCTTCGGCGTCTTCGGCGAAGGCCTTGGCGACGACTACGTCAACCGGCAGCGGTACGCTGACCTTTGCAGCAATGGCCTTAGCAGTGTCGACCAGATCCGCCTCATACAGCGACTTGCCCACCGGGTAGCCGGCCGCCGCCAGGAAAGTATTGGCGATGCCGCCGCCGACGATCAGCTGATTGCAGACCTGGCTGAGGCTGTTGAGCACGTCCAGCTTGGTCGATACCTTGGAGCCAGCGACGATGGCCGCCATCGGCTGTGCCGGGCTCTTCAATGCCTTGCCCAGTGCATCCAGCTCAGCCGCGAGCAGCGGACCGGCGCAGGCGACCTTGGCAAACTTGGCGACGCCGTGGGTCGAACCCTGGGCACGGTGGGCAGTGCCGAAAGCGTCCATGACGAACACATCGCACAGCGCGGCGTACTTCTGCGCCAGCTCGTCGGTGTTCTTCTTTTCACCCTTGTTAAAGCGCACGTTTTCCAGAAGCACCAACTCACCGGTCTGCACCTCGACGCCGTCGAGGTAGTCCTTGACCAGCGCCACTTCGCGACCTAGCGCCTTGCTCAGGTAATTGGCGACCGGCTTGAGGCTGTCTTCTTCGCTGTACACACCCTCTTCCGGACGGCCGAGGTGCGAGCAGACCAGCACCGCCGCGCCCTTCTCCAGCGCCAGCTTGATGGTCGGCAACGAGGCCAGGATGCGCGCGTCGCTTTTCACTGCGCCATCCTTGACCGGTACGTTGAGGTCCTCGCGGATCAGCACGCGCTTACCCTGGAGGTCGAGGTCGGTCATCTTCAAAACGGTCATGTGATCTTCCTTAAGTTCAAGAACGGCGATGTTTTCAAGCCGCGGACGCCCGGTGCGGCGGCTAAGTGCGGTGGGCGGCGCGCAGATAATGATCGGCCACGTCGAGCATGCGATTGGCGAAACCCCATTCGTTGTCAAACCACGCCAACAGGTTCACCAGCCGCGGCCCAGAGGCGCGCGTCAGGCTGCCGTCGACGATCGCCGAATGCGGGTCGTGATTGAAATCGCAACTGGCATGGGGCAACTCGGTATACGCGAGCAGGCCTTTCAACGGCCCGGATTCAGCGGCTTCCCGCAGGATCTGGTTGATCGTCGACGCATCGGTATCACGCGTCATCTGCAGCGTGATATCCAGACAGGACACGTTCACCGTTGGCACCCGCACGGCTTTGGCCTGAATCCGCCCCGAGAGTTCCGGCAGCAGGCGTTCAATGCCTTTTGCCAGGCCGGTGGAGACCGGAATCACCGACTGGAAGGCCGAGCGCGTGCGCCGCAGGTCGTCGTGGTGATAGGCGTCGATCACTGGCTGATCGTTCATCGCCGAGTGAATGGTGGTGATCGAAACGTAATCCAGACCAATCGCGTCGTTGAGCAGTTTGAGCAGCGGCACGCCGCAATTGGTCGTGCAGGACGCATTGGACACCAGTCGCTCGGCGCCTGTGAGCCGCCGGTGATTGATACCCATGACCACTGTTGCATCGACATCCGCGGCGCCGCTCATGGGCTGCGAAAACAGCACCCGCGGAACGCCTGCAGCGAGAAAGCGCTCCCCACCGGCCCGAGTGTTATAGGCACCGGAACACTCCAACACCAGGTCCACTCCCAGAGCGCGCCAATCGACCGCTTCAGGCGTCGACTCACGCAACACTTTCACGCAATGACCGTTCAGGTGCAGACAATCGCCATCCACGCTCACCTCGCCGGGAAAACGGCCGTGAGTAGAGTCGAAGCGGGTGAGGTATTCCAGACTGGCCATATCAGCAAGGTCGTTGAGGGCAACGATCTCGAAATCAAACGCGGCATCGCGCTCGTAAAAAGCACGCAGCACGCAGCGACCGATGCGGCCGTAACCGTTAAGGGCGATGCGGTAAGGGGGAGTTCGGGGCATTCGCGGCTCGTCTTGTGCGAGCTGGAAGCGGGAAGCCAAGACCGGAAGTGGTTCGTACCGCCGCCACCGGCAATCCTGAGCCGCCCCTTCTCAGCTGCTGTGATGTCGCAAAACCTGAGCTGGAAGGCTTAAGGCAAGCCTCCAGCTTTCAGCTTACCTATCAGTCTTCCAGCAGCTCTTCGGCAACCGCGAGGATGTTCTCGACGGTGAAGCCGAACTCCTCGAACAACTGGCCAGCCGGGGCCGATTCGCCGTAGGTTGTCATCCCGATGATGCGGCCGTCGAGCCCGACGTACTTGTACCAGTAGTCCGCATGGGCCGCTTCGATGGCGATGCGCGCGCCGACTTCGACCGGCAGCACGTGCTGCTTCCAGGCGGCGTCCTGCGCGTCGAAGACGCTGGTGCACGGCATCGAGACCACACGCACCTTACGGCCCTGCTCAGTCAGCTTGTCGTAGGCCTGGACGGCCAGACCGACTTCCGAACCGGTGGAGATAAGGATCAGCTCCGGCTCGCCAGCGCAGTTCTTGAGGATGTAGCCACCCTTGGCAATGGACGACTCGGTTTCGTTGTCGCGAATGTGATACGGCAGGTTCTGACGCGAGAAGATCAACGCGCTCGGGCCGTCCTTGCGCTCGACGGCGTGCTTCCACGCCACGGCTGATTCGACCGTGTCGGCCGGGCGCCAGGTGTCCAGGTTCGGCGTGGTACGCAGGCTGGTCAGCTGCTCGATCGGTTGGTGAGTCGGGCCGTCTTCCCCGAGACCGATGGAATCGTGGGTGAAAACATAGAGCACACGCTGCTTCATCAGCGCCGACATGCGCACAGCGTTGCGTGCGTATTCCATGAACATCAGGAAGGTGGCGCCGTAAGGAATCAGGCCGCCGTGCAGCGCAACGCCGTTCATGATTGCAGCCATGCCGAACTCGCGCACGCCGTAGTACATGTAGTTGCCTGATGCATCTTCGGCAACCACCGGCTTGCAGCCCTTCCACAGGGTCAGGTTGGAGCCGGCCAGATCCGCCGAGCCGCCGAGCAGCTCAGGCAGCAGCGGGCCGAAGGCATTCAGGCAATTCTGGCTCGCTTTGCGGCTGGCGATGGTTTCGCCCTTGGTGGCGACTTCACGAATGAACTCGCTCGCCTTTTCCGCAAAGTCGGCCGGCAGCTCACCGGCCATGCGCCGCTTGAACTCGGATGCCAGACCCGGGAATTCGGCTTCGTACGCGGCGAAGCGCTTGTTCCACTCGTTCTCCGCGTCGGCGCCCTTCTGCTTGGCGTCCCACTCGGCGTAGATATCGGCCGGAATCTCGAACGGGCCATGCGTCCAGCCCAGCGCCTCACGGGTCAGGGCAATCTCGGCATCACCGAGCGCGGCACCGTGGCACTCTTCCTTGCCCTGCTTGTTCGGCGAACCGAAACCGATAATGGTTTTGCAGCAGATCAGCGTCGGCCGGTCGCTCTTGCGCGCCGTCTCGAGTGCTATCTGGATTTCGTCGGCGTCATGGCCGTCTACGTTGCGAATCACCTGCCAGCCGTAGGCCTCGAAGCGGCGCGGGGTGTCATCGGTAAACCAGCCATGGACTTCGCCGTCGATGGAGATGCCGTTGTCATCGTAGAAAGCGACCAGCTTGTTCAGCGCCAGGGTGCCCGCGAGCGAGCACACTTCATGGCTGATGCCTTCCATCAGGCAGCCATCACCCATGAATACATAGGTGTGGTGGTCGACGATCTTGTGCCCGTCGCGGTTGAATTGCGCCGCCATGACTTTCTCGGCCAGGGCAAAACCCACGGCATTCGCCAGCCCCTGACCCAGCGGCCCGGTGGTGGTCTCGACGCCTGCGGTGTAGCCGAACTCCGGGTGACCGGGGGTCTTGCTGTGCAGCTGGCGGAAGTTCTTGAGGTCGTCGATGGACAGGTCATAGCCGGTCAGATGCAGCAACGAGTAGATCAGCATCGAGCCGTGGCCGTTGGACAGCACGAAGCGGTCGCGGTCGGCCCAGAGCGGGTTGGTCGGGCTGTGCTTCAGATGATCACGCCAGAGCACCTCGGCGATGTCCGCCATGCCCATGGGGGCACCCGGGTGGCCGCTGTTGGCTTTCTGCACAGCATCCATGCTGAGGGCGCGGATGGCATTGGCTCGCTCACGACGGCTGGGCATCGCTGAATCTCCTGCGGGGGTGTACGAAGAAAAAGGCGGCCATTTTCCCCTACCGCGGGTGGCGGGGCAATGACTGAATAAGGGCCGAGCCGCCGCCAACGCCCGCCTTTAGTCGAGCAGCCTGACGCCACAGCTGCCGATGTCCGGCAAATGCTGCAGAAGGTAGTCCTTCATTCGGCTCAGCGTCGGGGGCGTCTCACCGGCTGCCGGCCATACCAGGTAATAGCTATCGCCGGAGCGCACCGCCTGGTCGAACGGCAGCATCAGCGAGCCTTTGCGTAATTCGGCGCTGACCAACGCCAGGTCGCCGATCGAGATGCCATGCCCTTGCGCCGCCGCGGAAATTCCCAGCTCCAGCGTGTCGAACAGCTTGCCTTGCTGCCAGTTGACTGACTCGACCCAGCCGACGCGCTGCAACCAGCGTCGCCAGTCCCGACAGTCACGCGAGGGGTGGATCAGCGCTGCATCGGCGAGGCGCGCGGCTGTCCAGGGTGATCCGCCCTGAAACTCCGGTGAGCAGACCGGCACCAGCCACTCATCGAACAACTTGACCCGATTCCAGTCCGCCGGAAACCCGCCATGGCCGAGCAGGATGGCGCAATCAAAAGGCTCGTTGTGGAAGTCCACCGAATCGAGGTCCATCCAGGCACTGGTCAGTTGCACGCGGTCCTGCGGATGGTCGAGCTGGAAACTCTCCAGCGCGCCAAGGAGCCAGCGCATCGTCAGCGTCGACGGCGCTTTCAGCCGGAGTGCATCCTGCTGACGGTTGATGGCGATGCAGGCGTTCTCGATGGTTCGGAAGCCGACCTTGAGTTCCTGCGCCAGCAGCCGTCCGGTGTCGGTCAGTGCCAGCCGTGAACCGCGCCGCTCGAAGAGCGGGCAGCCGAGGCTTTCTTCCAGCGTCTTCACGTGTCGACTGACCGCACTCTGGGTAATGCACAGACTTTCCGCGGCCTGTGTGAACGAGCCGAAGCGTGCCGCGACCTCAAAGGCGCGCAGCGCATAGAGCGGCGGCATGCGCAACGTCATGCCGGCAGACTCCAGCATGAGTAAAACTCATGCCATATGGTCGTTTTTTCCATTTTGCAACCCTCCAGGCCCCACCAATACTCGCCAGCAATCGGGCCAGCCTCGCGCTGACACCGACTCAAAAAAGAGGCCTTTGCCTGTATAACGCTAGGGAAGGATGACATGCCCACTCGTGAGTTCGATCAACTTTTATCTGCCAGCATTCGTCACGGGGGGCTCAGTCAGGCGCAGATAGCGGATATCCTCGATTTCAAGCTGATGGGTAACGCCAAGGGTTTTGTCCTCGTGGAGGACACGGACATCGGCGAGATCCCGCCGACGCCCGCCTCACGCACCGAGCTGAACAAGCAAGACGACCGCAGCGAGCGCCTGCTGCTGCAAGCTACCGCCCTGCTGGGCGAACCCATCGGCTACGTGCAGGAATCGGGCGGCTGCATCGTCAACAATTTTTTCCCGCAGCAGACGCAGTCACGCGCCGCGACGTCGGACAGCTTCGACACCGAACTCGACCTGCACACCGAGAACGCTTTCCACGCGATCCAGCCCGACTACTTGCTGCTGCTCTGCCTGCGCCAGGACCCGGCGGCTGAAGCGGTTACCTACATTGCTTCGGCCGAACGCATTCTCGACCGGCTTTCCTACGAAGATCAGGTGTTCTTCCTAAACGAGCCGTACAACTTTCTCTCCGACTACGGCCCCAGCGAGAAAAACCAGCGCATCGATATCAACAAGCATCAAACCGTGCTTTACGGCGACCCCGACGCGCCCTTTCTGCGCTTCGACCCGCAATTCATGGTCGCCTACAGCGATCGGGCCCAGCGTGCATTGGAGCGACTGCGCGCCATTGCCTGGGAGGTGGTCGAGCCGGTGCGGCTCACCCATGGCGATCTGCTGATCATCGACAACCGCCGGACCGCACACGCACGTAGCCCCTTCACGGCCCGTTTCGATGGCAGCGACCGCTGGATGCAGCGCACCTTCGCCAGCTGCAACCTGCGCTTCTACACCGAAAAGCTGGGCAAGCAATCGCGCATCTTCGAACTGGTAACCGAGCTATGAACGCCACCTATCTCGCCTTTGCTGCCGCGGTCGCCCTGCTGATCGCCTCCCCCGGCCCAGTCGTCGCACTGGTTGTCGCCGATGCACGGCGCAGCTGGCCGGCCTGGACCATTCTCGGCGGCGTGATTTCCGCGCAACTGCTGTTGATCGCCGCGCTGATGCTGATCTACCTGGCCCTTGACCTGAAACCGGTCATTCTCGAATGGGGCCAGGTGCTCGGCGGGCTCTATCTGATCTGGCTTGGCGCCGACGGCCTGTGTGGCGGCGGTGGCGAAGAAGCCAGGGAGGTGCCCCGCCCGCAGTCACACTACTTCTGGCGGGCCATGGCGGTCGGGCTGTCCAACCCCAAGGACATCCTGTTCTTTCTCGCGTTTCTGCCAGGCTTCATTCTGCCGGCGCAACCCTTTGCACCGCAGGCGCTGGCGCTAATCGCCATCTGGGCGCTGGTCGATGTTTCGATTCTGATTACCTACAGTCTGGTGTCACGCCAACTGTCGAGCAATGACCGCCTGCAGGGGCTGCTCGATCTGCTGCCCAACTTTTTTCTATTGGCCCTGGGCCTGGTCTCCTGCGGCATGGGCGTCAACAGCCTGATCGGCTAAGGCGCCGCTTGTCCAATATCAAAACTTTTTGATATTGGCATTGCTGGACGAAAATCGACCGACTAGACTGCGCTGCCTATGAGCCTGCGCATTCCCCAGATGTCTTTCGACGACAGCGATCAGCTCGCCGCCCTGTGCAAGGCCGGCGGCGATTCGCTGCGGCTGAACGTGCTGCGTGCGCTGGCCAGCGACTCGTTCGGCGTGCTCGAGTTGGCGCAGATTTTTGCCACCGGACAATCCGGCATCAGCCATCACCTCAAGGTGCTGAACCAGGCCGGCCTGCTGGCGACGCGCCGTGAAGGCAACGCGATCTTCTATCGCCGCGCCCTGCCCCAGAGCGACAACCTTGGCGGAAAGCTGCATGCCGCACTGCTGGAGGAAGTTGATCAGCTGAGCCTGCCGTTTGATGTGCAGGCACGCATTGCCGCGGTGCATGCCCAGCGCAGCGCCGCCAGCGAAGACTTCTTCGCAAGAATGGCCGGCAGCTTTCAGGCGCGGCAGGACATGATCGCCGGCTTCCCGCAGTACCGCGACAGCGTGGTCGCGCTGCTCGATGCGCTGAATCTTCCAGCCCAGGCTACAGCGCTGGAGGTAGGCCCCGGCGACGGCGGCTTTCTGCCGGAACTGGCTCATCGGTTCGCCCGAGTGGTCGCGGTGGACAACAGCCCGGCAATGCTCGAGCTGGCTCGCTCACGTTGCGAGCAGGATGCGCTGGAAAATGTCGAGTTGAAACTTGCAGACGCCTTGCAGGACGAATGTCCGTCAGCCGATTGCGTTGTGCTGAACATGGTTTTGCATCATCTGGCCGCGCCAGGTGAAGCACTCAAGCAACTGGCGCGGTTGGTGAACGTGGGCGGTAGCCTGCTGATCACCGAGCTGTGCAGCCACAACCAGAGTTGGGCCAAGGAGGCCTGCGGCGATCTCTGGCTGGGCTTCGAACAGGATGATCTGGCCCGTTGGGCCGATGCCGCGGGGCTCACGCCCGGCGAGAGCCTCTACATTGGCTTGAAGAACGGTTTTCAGATCCAGACCCGGTACTTTTCCCGGCTCGCCGCTGACAGCCGACTCACCCACCGGTAATTAGGAACCGATAGATGAGCGAATACTCGATTTTCACCTCCGAGTCCGTGTCCGAAGGACACCCGGACAAGATTGCCGACCAGATTTCCGATGCGGTGCTGGACGCCATCATCGCCGAGGACAAGCACGCCCGCGTGGCCTGTGAAACGCTGGTCAAAACCGGTGTCGCCATCGTCGCCGGCGAAGTCACCACCAGCGCCTGGGTCGACCTTGAGCAGCTGGTGCGCGACGTTATCGTCGACATCGGCTACAACAGCTCGGAAGTCGGCTTCGACGGCGCCACCTGCGGCATCATCAACATCATCGGCAAGCAGTCAGTGGACATTGCCCAGGGCGTTGACCGCACCAAGCCGGAGGATCAGGGCGCTGGCGATCAGGGCCTGATGTTCGGCTACGCCAGCAACGAAACCGACGTGCTGATGCCCGCCCCAATCCGCTTCTCCCACGCACTGGTCGAACGCCAGGCCGAAGCGCGCAAGAACGGCCTGCTGCCGTGGCTGCGTCCGGATGCCAAGAGCCAGGTCACCTGCCGTTACGAAGGCGGCAAGGTGGTCGGCATCGACGCCATCGTGCTCTCCACTCAGCACAATCCTGAGGTCAAGCATTCCGACCTCAAGGAAGCGGTGATGGAGCTGATCGTCAAGCACGTGATCCCGGCTGAGCTGCTGCACAGAGACACCCAGTTCCACATCAACCCGACCGGCCAGTTCATCATCGGCGGCCCGGTGGGCGACTGCGGCCTGACCGGACGCAAGATCATCGTCGACACCTATGGCGGCATGGCCCGTCATGGCGGCGGCGCGTTCTCCGGCAAGGACCCATCCAAGGTCGACCGTTCGGCCGCCTACGCCGGTCGTTACGTGGCGAAGAATATCGTCGCCGCCGGCCTGGCCGAGCGTTGCGAAATTCAGGTCTCCTACGCCATCGGCGTGGCCCAGCCGACGTCGATTTCGATCAACACCTTTGGCACCGGCAAGCTCAGCGACGAGAAGATCGTCTCCCTGGTCCGCGAGCATTTCGATCTGCGTCCGTACGCAATCACCACCATGCTCGACCTGCTGCACCCGATGTACAAAGCCACCGCAGCCTATGGCCACTTCGGGCGTACTCCAGTTGAAATGACGGTCGGTGGCGACACCTTCACCGCCTTCACCTGGGAAAAGACCGACAAAGCCGACGCCCTGCGCGCCGCTGCTGGCCTGTAAAACACAGCCCGCCGGCACAAAAAAAGCCCCGCCAGCAAAAGCTGAGCGGGGCTTTTTCATTCAGGCTAGTTCTTCAACCGATAGCCCGTCTTGAAGATCCACCAGATCAACCCGAGGCACAGCGCCAGGAAGCCCAGCGTCATGGCCAGGCTGATGCCGACGTTAACGTCAGAAACGCCGTAGAAGCTCCAGCGAAAGCCGCTGATCAGGTACACCACCGGGTTGAACAGCGTGACCTTCTGCCAGAGCGGCGGAAGCATCTCGATGGAGTAGAAACTGCCGCCCAGAAAAGCCAGCGGCATGACGATCAGCGATGGGACGATCTGCAGCTTTTCCCAACCGTCCGCCCAGATGCCGATGATGAAACCGAACAGGCAGAAGGTCACCGCCGTCAGCACCAGAAACAGCGCCATCACAAAGGGATGAGCGATCTCGTAATCGACGAACAAGCGCGCCGTGAGAAGGATCACCAGGCCGAGAATGATCGACTTGGTCGCTGCCGCACCGACATAGCCGATCACGATCTCCAGATACGACACTGGCGCCGACAGCACTTCGTAGATCGTGCCGGAATAGCGCGGCATGTAGATGCCGAACGATGCGTTGGAAATGCTTTCGGTGAGCAGCGCCATCATGATCAGGCCGGGGATGATAAAGGCGCCGTAGGGAATGCCGTGCATCGCCTCCATGCGCGAACCGATGGCCGAACCGAAGACCACGAAATACAGCGATGTGGAAATAACCGGGGTGGCGATGCTTTGCAACAGCGTGCGCCAGGTGCGCGCCAGCTCGAACAGATAGATGGCGCGGATTGCATGAAAATTCATGTGCGGCTGCCTTTCACCAAACTGACGAAGATTTCTTCCAGAGAACTCTGACTCGACTGCAGGTCCTTGAAGTCGATGCCGTGGGCGGCGAGGCGCCTGAGCACGTCGGCAATGCCGGTGTCCTCGTGCTGGGCATCAAAGGTGAACACCAGCTGGTTGCCGGAGTCGACCAGTTCGAGCGGATAGCTGGCCAGCTCTGCCGGAACCTCTGCCAGCGGCCGTTGCAGATGCAGGGTCAGCTGCTTGGTGCCAAGCTTCTGCATCAGCGCTTTCTTGTCCTCGACCAGGATGATCTCGCCCTTGCTGATCACACCGATGCGGTCGGCCATCTCCTCGGCCTCTTCGATGTAGTGCGTGGTGAGAATGATGGTCACGCCGCGCTCGCGCAGGCGGCGGACCATTTCCCACATGTCGCGGCGCAGCTCAACGTCGACGCCGGCTGTAGGCTCGTCGAGAAAAAGGATGCTCGGCTCGTGGGACAGCGCCTTGGCGATCATCACCCGGCGCTTCATGCCGCCGGACAATTCGATAATGCGCGCGCTCTTCTTGTCCCACAGCGACAGGTCGCGCAGCAGCTGCTCAAGATAGGCATCGTCCGGCGCCTTGCCGAAAAGGCCGCGAGAAAACCGCACCGTCGCCCAGACGCTCTCGAATCCTTCGTTGAACAGCTCTTGCGGCACCAGCCCGATCTTCGAACGCGCGGCGCGGTAGTCATTGATGATGTCGAAGCCGTCCACCAACACACGTCCGCTACCGGGATTGACGATGCCGCAGATGATGCTGATCAGTGTGGTCTTACCCGCGCCGTTGGGCCCAAGCAGGGCAAAGATCTCGCCTTTGTGGATCTCTAGATCGATCTGCTTGAGCGCCGGATGTCCTGAGGCGTAGGTTTTGGTGAGGCGCTCGATGGTGATCACGGGTTGCACTGATGAATCACTCCGCAAAACATTTGGCTGACGATTGTACGGCGCTGTTGATTAGCTCACTAATCAATGCCGTTGATAGCGATCATGCCCACAGCCGTATCGCAAGCGCATGCTGCTCATGCCGTCGGCACAACAGGAGGGGCCTTGTATGCAGCGGATCAGACTGGCCTTCGTCACGCTGTTCACAACCGTAACCGTTCTTTGGCTCACCACAGCTGGCGTCGTCCAAGTCGACTACTCCCGTTTCTGGCCGCTGCGCGCAGACATGGTTCATTACAGTGGCGCTCTTGCCATCACCGCCATGAGCGCGGCGATCTACCTCGCCATCCGCCCACAGTGGCTGGAGCGCCTGCTGGGCGGACTGGACAAGAACTACCGGTTGCATAAATGGCTTGGCCTCGCCGCCTTGGTGGTATCGGCAGTGCATTGGGGGTGGGCGCAAATTCCTAAATGGCTGGTGGATTTAGGCTGGCTCCAACCTCCAGCGCGACGCGGCGCGGGTCAGATCCAGGAAGGACTGATCGGTTGGCTCCACCAGCAGCGCGGCTTTGCCGAGGATATCGGTGAGTGGGCGTTCTACCTGGCCGCGCTGCTAATCATCCTCGCGCTGCTCAAGCAGTTCCCCTATCGCTGGTTCTTCAAGACGCATCGCTGGCTGGGCCTGGTCTATCTGGTGCTGGTAGCGCACAGCGTGATGCTGATGCCGCCGGTCTATTGGTCTTCAGTGTTGGGCGTCACCATGGCTTTGCTACTTGCCGCCGGCTCGTTCGCGGCGGGCGTCTCGTTGTTGCGTCGGGTAGGTCGCAGACATCAGGTGGTCGGCCACATTGAAGAACTCACCTACCACGCCGACAACCGCGTTTTGCAGGTGCACATAATGTTGGACGGCGCCTGGCCGGGGCACACGCCGGGGCAGTTCGCCTTTGTCACGTTTGACGAGACTGAAGGCCCGCACCCGTTCAGCCTCTCCAGTGCCTGGCAGAACGACGGCCAGCTGTCGTTCTCGATAAAAGGCATCGGTGACTACACCCGCACCCTGCCGCAAATATTGCACAGCGGCGATGCCGTCACGATAGAAGGCCCTTACGGCTGTTTTGATTTTCGCGGACGCGCACCAGCACAGATCTGGATTGCCGGCGGCATTGGCATTGCGCCTTTCATCGGCCAACTGCAGGCGCTGGCGGCGGATAAAGAGCAACGCCACCAAGTCGATCTTTTCTACTGCACCGGTGCACCGGACCAGGGCTTCATCGCGGGCCTGGAAGCGCTGGCGGAAGCAGCCCGCATACGCCTGCACGTTCTGACGACAGCCGAACAGGGCCGGCTTACGCCAGCACGGGTTCGCCAGCTGGTCCCTGACTGGCAAAACCGCGACGTCTGGTTCTGCGGGCCGGCCCGCTTCGGCAGCGAACTGCGCCATGACCTGACCGAGCACGGCCTGCCGGCCAGCGATTTCCATCAGGAACTGTTCAACATGCGCTAGCGCACGGCCGCAGCTGAGCATGGGGGGCAGAATGTGCCGACCTCAATGAGCAAGGATGCTCTTTATGCAGCGTTTGATTGCAGCAGCGCTCTGTACCTTCTCCTGCCTGGCAATGGCCGAGTGCCCTGACTGGCCGAACCGCCGAGCCGAAACAGAACTCACAGCCTTGGCCGCCCAGGTGGCAGAGTGGGACGACGCCTATCATCGGCGCGGCCTGTCGCTGGTCGATGATGAAATCTATGACCAGGCCCGGCAGCGCCTGGATCAATGGCAAGAATGCTTTGCTGCAATCAACGCAACACCTGCGGCGGACCCGCTTGACGGCGCCGAAGGGCCCGTAGCCCATCCGGTCGCCCAAACCGGGCTGGCCAAGCTTGCAGATGCCGAGGCGGTCAAGGAATGGCTCGCGACTCGCTCGGATGTCTGGGTGCAACCGAAAGTGGATGGTGTCGCGGTGACGCTGCACTACCGGAACGGTTCTCTGGTCCGGCTGGTAAGCCGCGGCAACGGCAGTCACGGGCAGGACTGGACCGACCGGGCCCAACTGCTACAGGCCATACCGCTAGCGCTGCCCGTCAGCGGAGAGCTGATCCTGCAGGGTGAGCTGTACTGGCGCTTGCAGGACCATGTCCAGGCCGAAGCCGGCAGTGTCGGGGCACGCAGCCGTGTCGCCGGGGCGATGGCGAGGCAGGTGCTGGATCGGGAAACCGCCGCGCAGATCGGCCTGTTCGTCTGGGACTGGCCCAACGGCCCTGGGGACATGCAGGCACGCCTTGCAGGACTGATTGCGATGGGCTTCGGCGATAGCGCCGCGATGACCCTGCCGCTGAATACCGCCGAGCAAGCTGGTGATTGGCGTGAGTACTGGTTTCACCACCGCCTGCCGTTCGCCACCGACGGCATCGTGCTGCGCCAAGGCCAACGTCCAGAGGCAGCCCGCTGGCAGGCCCAGCAACCGCACTGGGCAGTCGCCTGGAAATACCCATTGCGGACAGCCGTCACCCGTGTGCGCGACGTAACGTTCAGCATTGGCCGCAGCGGCCGAATCACGCCGGTGCTGCAGCTGGAGCCGGTACAGCTCGATGACCGCCTTGTCAGCCGCGTCAGCCTCGGCTCCGTGAAGCGTTGGCAGCAAGAGGACGTGCAGCCCGACGATCAGGTCGCGATCGCCCTGGCCGGCCTGACTGTTCCGCGCTTCGAGCGTGTCGTCTGGCGCATGCAGCAGCGGCAACGAGTCGAGGCGCCCAGACCCGGTGACTACCATTTTCTGAGTTGCTGGCAAGCCAGCCCTGGCTGCGAGCAGCAGTTCGTCGCACGCCTCGTCTGGCTCAGCGGCAAGCACGGTCTCGACCTGCCAGGGTTGGGGCCTGGTACCTGGCAAACACTGGTGGAATCCGGGCTGGTCGAAAACCTGCATGACTGGCTGCAGCTCGATCAGCGTCGTCTGCAACAGATTCCGGGCATCGGTGACGCCAGTGCCAGCAGCCTGTTTAGCAGTTTTCAGCTAGCCCGCGAGCGGCCCTTTACCACCTGGCTACGCGCGCTCGGCGCGCCCCCTGGCGCCGATGCAATCCCCGCCGAGAACTGGGAAGCCCTGGCCGATGTCAGCCTGGTGCAATGGCAAGCGGAACCCGGCATTGGCGCAACACGCGCTCAGCACCTGCGCGCCTTTTTCACGTCGCCGGAAGTTCTTCGGCTGCGACAGCGGCTACATGAGGCCGGAATCGTCGGTTTCTAGCGGCACTTCACCGCTCGCCTCCAGTCATATGACATCACAACAAAAAAAGGACCTGTGCATGACCGGCCGGCACAATCTCCTCGTTTCTTTGCTGTTCTGCCTTTGCGTGAATCAGCCAGCGATGGCCGCCGCAGAGACGGATGCCACGTGCAGCGCTCAGCGCGAGCACATCAGCCAGCAGATAAAGGACGCCCGCCTGAAGGGCGACAGCGGTCAACGCGTTTTACTGGAAGCTCAGCTGCAAAACCTGACCGAGCGCTGCAGTGGTGTAGTCCCACTGCAGCCCAACCACGCTGAAATCGAACGCGCGATGCGCCTGGCGACGACGCGCGAAGCGCAGCTGCGCGAGGCGTTGGGAACGGGTGATCGGCAGGTGATCGAGGTGAGCAAGCGGCGCCTAGATCAGGCGCGCAAGCAACTGGAAGCGGCCAAGCACTGACAGCGTTCGACGCCCACATGATCAATAGGCGCGAAATTCCTTGTGGCAGGCTTCGCAGGCATCTTCGACCTGCTGAAATGCCGGCGCGACACTTTCCGCAGTCACCGCCGTCTGTGTGGTCGCTGCCACGAGCGCGGCAGTGCGGGCCTCGAGTTCACGTGCCATCTGCTTGAACCGCGCCTGCTGTTGCCAGACGTCGTCACGGGCATCGCTCTGCGCTTCCTTGACTTCTGGGTAGTACTGCCAAGGCTGGCGGGACAACTGATCAAGCTTCGCCGCTCCGCTGGTGAAGCCTTCCGGATCGAACGGCAGGCGACCGCGCAGCATGCCGCCCAGGTCCTCCTTGACGTCGAGCATCTGCTGGTAGATGGCCTTGCGCTTGCCGAGAGGAGAATCGGGATCGATGCGATCACAGCCAGCCAACAGCGCCAACACGGTGACCAGCGACACACTCAACGGCAACAACTTCATGGTTCGACTACTCGCAAATACAACGGCCGGCGATTATCGCCCCTGCCAGCCGTATCACCAAACCTCATCCGCCTACTGCGACCATTCACCACCCGCACTTTCACAGTCGATCTTGGCCTGAGCGTGGTCGGTTGCCTTGTAGTAGTAGGTGATGATGCGCGCCTGCTCGGGCACCGTGGTGGGCGCGGGCGTGCTGGTCGCCTGGCTGCCGGTGGCACGTTCGTTGGCCAAGGTTGCGGGCGTCAACGCAGCCGTACAGACGCCGAAATGACCGGATGGGCAACTGTCGAGGATCTCCCGGCGAGAGTTCTTCACCGCCTCGTTGTTTTGACAGACCCAGTCGATGTTGTTGTCGCCCATGCCCTCGTAGCGAAAGCACTTCTCGGTCACCACCGGCGGCGGCACTGCGCCGGACGTTTCAGCACTGACATAGCAGGAATTGGCAGCAGCGGGCAGGCTCAACCCGGCTGTAATGACTAGCAGAACAGAACGAAACAAGAGGTTCATGTTGGCAGCTCCTGAAGGTCACTCGCCCGGCGAGGTTCACCGAACCTTAGCGTTCGACCGCTCAGTCGTTGACCGAGTTCGCGATTCGCCAAGCGCATAATCCACCCGGCACCATTTGCGTCCTCATCTAGTCCACTCTTTGCAGCCTATGGACGCTGACCTGAGGACCCCATGCTAGAACTTTCGGCCATTTTCATCAGCCTCACGGCACTGCTCGCCTACCTCAACTACCGTTTCATCGGTTTGCCACCCACCATCGGCGTAATGGCCACGGCGCTGGTGTTCTCGCTGCTGCTGCATGGGTTGACGGTGCTGGGTCTGCCGGAGCTGGAAGCGCAGATCGAGGCGTTGGTCGGGCGAATCGACTTCAATCACCTGTTGATGGACGGGATGTTGTCGTTTCTGCTGTTTGCCGGCGCGCTGCACATCAACCTGGCCGATC